>Ga0210059_1002395_pt1 | contig 29316 bp, 16 predicted proteins | sample Ectturendosymbi2_FD_188042 | JGI IMG/M metagenome (GOLD analysis project Ga0210059, IMG submission 188042) | Ecteinascidia turbinata endosymbiont from Florida, USA - Sample 2 (SPAdes) (version 2) | ecosystem: Host-associated > Tunicates > Ascidians > Unclassified | place: Key West, Florida...
CTTGTTGTTACTGCGGGTGGTCATGTTGTTCAGTATAACACAGCAGGTAAGTAGAGTGTTATATAATTAACTGACAGTTAACAACAAAATTAGCAATACAAAACCTAAACCTTATTCAAATAGAATGTTTAAAATTACTGGACATAATTTAAAAAATTTGGGTCCCTATCGGAAAACTCTTCGCCCCTCCTGGTGTTCCAAGCTGGTTACGGTCCTGATGCTTTCACAAAAACTTTTGCTACTGGGACAAGCAACAATCTGCTGACAGTAACATAACCCAGCTCCATCTCACACCGAAATGCACGAAAGATCAATCTTCCACTTCTGTGACTGTTTCTTAGTTTCGAAATGAGTTTTTCAACACCATGACCCTGTCTGACTAAATCTCACGCAGGATCCGAGAGATCTCACGCAGGATTACAAAATGGCAAATGTTTGATCGCAACGTGAGGGAATGAATAGCGCTTTAAACATATCATTGAACATTGTAAACAAATAGTGAACCATCATCACGCTTTTTTGCAAAAAAGCACATAAAACGGACGATTTAAGCAATTGAAAGCAGAAATGACAGCCAACAGTAAATGTGGAAGTTTTGATACCTTGGAAATGAGTTGATCTTTAAAAAAATTTCAATACTTAGAGCTTGATGATAACAATAATTGTTAAATACTGTTTTCATGTGCAACGTGCGATTTGTTTTTCTGGCGACACAGCACGCCTACCATGTTTTAGATAACTACGTATCTACTGTCAAAAACAAATACATTGAGTTGGGCTGTACCTTCATTTCGTATACCTGCCAACCGGAAAAAGCCTATCTTGCATAATTGCAAAGATCTCAGAACATTAGGGCATGTTCTTTTTTTACGTTTATTTGAAAAACGACAACGTCAAATCAAAATTGAATGGTTTTTTTGGCCCAGTATGCGCCTGCTATGCAGTATTAGATCTTTCTCGGTAGTAGACCTTTCAATAAGAGATTTCTTTGTTGATGAGATGCAGGTTGACATCTCTAAACACTTTGTTGAATTTCTAATATGCATAGGTAGCAAACTGTATTGTATGAAGTCGTCACTCGAGCACGCAACGCAGAGAGTAACAAGGAACACACAGAGATAGTAAAGAACACGAAGATACGTGTGTGGCGGTAACAGAAAAGCACACCCGCTAACACGATTTGTTTGATGAAACACAAACACACATATCTACATGTGCTACTAGGAAAATGCACACGCATGGATGGCAACAACACGGTTGCTATAATATTTAACAACGTTGCATAATGTTATAAGGTTATCCAAGTACACCAATTGGTGAAATGCAATAGCGAGTGAAAGGCTGCGAAGAACCAAGGGTAATTTGGGTTGCAGACCTCCTGAGTTCGTTTATAGCATGTAAAGGGAACAATTTTGCAAGGTAGGCAAAAGTCTTTTTCTCTCCTCAGTATTAAAGGGTTAATCTTCGCAATACGTTTGTATGAAATACGTTGCAGGTAAAGTCAAGCTCCTAGAAGAAATTGGTTTCTCCACTTCGCCACATAAAACTTTTGCATGTTTCACATATATTGGAAATATTTGTGATAGATATAGAAGAAACACGTCACGACATTTATGGACCAGTGCAGCGTTGCAGTGGTGTCACAAATTAAGCACTCCGAGAACAAGGCGTCCAATCACGCGTTTGGAAATGCATTTTTAGTCGATGTGATGATTCATGCATGGAAACGGAAATTCGTTTACGCTTGGTAAACATGATTTGCAATGCAACCAAAGACTAAAGGCATCCATTTGCTCTCTGCAGAAGTTTTAAAGTTACAAAGTTTAGCGAATGCAACAGAAACGGAACTGAGGAATATTAACAACGATACCTCCTACCTCCCAATTCAACTATTTTCATATTAACAGCTTTAAATGTTTAAATTAGAGCAGTTGAGCATAAATGCAGATCAACAATAAAGGAAAACCAACAATAATTCTAATACCCGAGTAGCACATTTTTTTATCCCGCTGTTAAACGCGTCAAACACGTTTGTGTTTTTTATTTCTGAAAAAGTTCTGACCAGATTTCTATTCTTCTGTACATCAGCATTTTCGCTCATGTGTCTGAACGTGCTATTGTCAAGGAAATTGCCGAGTTTTTGTTTGTCTTGCATTATACGGATGAACATCTTTAATGTACTAATTGTTAAATGTAGCCGGTAGCTGAGATTTATTTCATTTATACATGAATTTGCTCACTTCAAGAGTGTAAAGATTAGTTTCAGTAGTTCCTGCCTTTGAAAAATGCTAGTAACTTGAAAGGTCGCGGGTTCATATGTGTTCAAAAAACACATCGCGCAATTTAGAACAAACAATAATGGCTGTAGATGACATGAAGCTGCTCTTCCCCAGGCAAAAATTTTATATTTTACTTGTGAATTTATTATGCTATGGTGCAACATGAGTAGTGCTTGGTTACTAACATAATATTTAACTTTATACATCACACCAACCAATTAACATTTTCGGATATGGTACTGCAAAATTTTTACCTTTCCCATATCTTGCCATGACAGTCTTTCATCTACATTTGCACCTAGTTCCTAGTAACACAAAGCTCTTTCAATACGATTACCGTTTGGATTTCTTTTGAAAAAATCTATGTTAGCATGTGTATTTGTGATTGCGGTTACCACATATTTTGTTTTAGAAATATTTAGTGGGAGCTTCTTTGCAGTTAGCCGATAGGTTACTTTTTCAATTCACTGGAAACAAACTTTTGAATTTTTTCAGATAATTGTCGCTCTGAACTACAAATGTATCGTCAGCAAATAGTATAGTTTTCATAAGATTGGAATTGAGCAGTCAATTATAAACAGTAAAAAATAACAGTGGGCTTGAAAATAAGTTTTGGGTGACCGAAAAAAATAATTGACTTCATCGATGATTCAGTGCTTCCCTTTTGAACGGACTGTTTTCTCTGGAAAGATACGACTGCATTTGTTTAAGCACGTTTCCTCTTACGCCGTAGGGCTGAAGTTCTGTCACCAATATGGAGTGGTTCACTGAATCGAAAGCTCTTCTTAGATACAAGTAAACCGCACTAGAGGTTTTGGAGAAGGCTTTCGTACAAGTCTCTCTTCTTCATTGTCACCGGTGCGGAGGCAGTTAAGCCAGATCTACAAGTCTGTTACAACCCGGGATGTGAAATGGTTATTGCTTAAACCGTAGCTGACTGCTGACTCAAGTCGTTTTTGGAAAAATATCCGTCCAGTCTTGCGCAGAAAACCTTTTCAATTATTTTTTTTTCAATTAGTTATGTTGGTACAGTACTGATATCAGGCTATAGTTAGTCGGAATTTCGCAATCTCCCGCTTTGTATTATTTCAGTAATTTTTAGGTTGTCAAGAAAGACACCATCACGTATGTATTCGTTCATAACATCTGAGAGAAGAAGTGCTGCTAAATATTTTGACAATTTCAAAGCATGCACCGGGATATCATCATAAACACATGACTTGTTTGAGTCTAATCCGTTTGCAAGTGTCTTTCCTCAGGAGTGGTCGGAGAAAAAAACATAACAAACATAGCGTGGTAGAAAATATTTTTTATGTTTACATCAGTGGTTTTAAGTGGGTCAATATGAGCAAATTTAACCTGTGCTGAGGTAGAAAAACTGAGATTTCATGCATGTTCAATTAGTTTTAAGGAAGGTGCAAACTCGTCCATCTACTTTTAGGATGTGCAGAAAGCTAGACGGTTTGTGTGCCACATATCCTATGTCTTAAACTTGAACATTATATTAAAACATGCTTTGGACGACCTATCAGCAAAGTCATCGATCATGGATATAATTTTCTGACACCACGCAGTCAGTGGTGTAGATGGCGCCCGGGGTAAGAAATAAGAGTGGCGGCCCCTTGGAGCAAATTTACTGTATTAAAGAAAGTACTTGCGACCAGGGATGTGGAAGCGGAAGCTGGAAGCGGTAGAAGCGGTCCTTTTTCTGTGGAAGCGGAAGAGCGAAAATCTTACCGCTTCCGCTTCGACATAGGTTATTTGACTTGGAGAGTAACTTGGCGAAAAGGTTTTGTCCATTTCCCAATGTGGATTTAAGGGGTGAAGTTGCACTATAAGTCTGATTAAACGTGCGATATCAGTAGCGCGAGAGAACGAGATAAAGCATAACTAGCATCAATGGCATTCTATTCTTTTTATAGTATTCACTTACATTACTGTATGCTATTCACTTCACAAACAATGTTAAGCAAAGCCAAGCGTTTAATTGAGTCATTTTGAGTCAAACCATCCAACTGATCCAAGTTAACGAAACATCGCATGACAGTGCGGAGTGAAGCTGCTGTAGGAAAGTCTGTGCGAAGCGGGAAGTTATGTGCAAACGTTATTTGCCCTAATGTTTGAAGACACACACAAAAAAAAGTTAGTGCGTCTGTCCGCGGATTAACAGAGCTGGTCAGGAAGGTATTTCTTTGGATTGATAACATGCATCGAGCAAACTGCCCCTTCCACCTTCACTAACCATTTTGAAAGCAAACGAACTTGCTGAACAATTATATCATATAGTGAACATTAGCGATATAATGTTTCGTGTTTAACATTTTTTATGACCAGTTGTCACGTTTGATTTACTGTAAATACCAATAAATTGCTGAAAAAGTTGAATCCAGATTTTTCCATAACTTTGTGCGAACTTAACTGGGATGCGAACTTAACTTAGATATTACTGAACATATGTGTTTGCCAACTCAGTCTTAAAAGCTTTTCGCATTTTACTGAAGATGTAGTAAGTTTGTCCAAAACCTTGCGTTCTAGAATTTTGCTCAAAGCATTATTAAGGCGTAATAATGTATGACAATCAAAGCGCTTTGAAGAAACCTTAAACGGTTACGGTACGCTATGCAATTTATCTTGACATTTGTTAGGCTAAGCCGAGTGTCTTAACCTTTTTCTACCTCAGCACACCTTTTGGCCATGCCTAAGTCTGAAGGCGAAATGCCAATTCAGATGAGAGCAGGTTGTGCAAACCTGAAAGCAAGTGAATTATTTGAAGCCCAATATTGGAACCCTTTCTATATGAACACAAAGAAATGATGAAGAAAACAAGAGTGCATAACTGGGAACCCGCTTATAAAATTCTTTGTGCGACAACGCTTTCGCACAGAAAGGGTTCGAAAACTGCCGATAAAGAAAACCAGACATTTAGTAATTTTTTTTCAACAAGCATTGGAAGTTCGAAAAATTAAAACAGAAAAAATGAATAAAACGTCGTAAACTGAAGAAAAAACTAATTTTCCATCTGTTTTGCATATAACGTCAGTATATGAAGAAAGACAAAAGAGTGAGCTGTTCCGCAGTTGTAAGTAGAAGCAGTTATTAACCACTGGTTATTGTTTGATGTCTTGAGACAAGTGTGTGCCTCCGCAAAGTTGACTCAGTCTAAAAAGTGATTCAAATTTTCATGACTGAGGATGAGTAGAGTTATGTGAAATCGATTTCGTATTGAACAAATTCGTGACAGATTCGATTGCGTCACCTTGGTTGAGACGAGTTACTTGATTACAGACATGTGCAAGTTCGACCCATTTCAAAATCATGAAAGCAGGTCCCAGTCGGCTGATTCGTCGAAGGCACGCAGGAAAGCCATCGTCTACCCAGTAACTCTGTCTATCGTCTGTTCTGAAATTTTATTCAAATGAAATCTTTAATGCTTATGGTGTGAATGCGTAAATAAAATTCATAATTCGTATGATAAGTGTGTATAAATATTTACTATATTACTGATGGAGAAACTCAAATCCATAAACTACTATCAGAATACAGCAGACGATAATTACAAAACAAAGCATTATAGAAGTCACTTATCACAAAAAAGTTTTCACCCCATCTAACAAATAACCACATGTCTTGCGTGAAGTCCAAATGACATGAAAGAGTAGTGGAGCTGAATAAGATTCATAGCTTGGTTTCACATTTGACTATTGCGGGGTCATAAGGGTTCAAAATATAACTATATGAACTTGAAGAGGAAAGAACAATCCAGCGAGCAGCCTAATGAACTCAGGTCAATGGCTCACCAAATGGAGCCAACGAGTGAAGCCACCAAGCAAAGGCAAACCACAAATCTTTGGTCGCGGAACGTCCTGTATAAACCCACAAGGCAGCTACAAGACACAGATTCTTACAAACCGCTGTCTTGTCACCTCCATTTTGTTTTATTCCATCTGTTGGTAATTACGGAAAGAATCTTCCGCGCTTTCAGCACAGATTCAATACAGTAATGACAACTACCAACAGTAATAATAATAAACTTGCGGTTTTCTAGTATCCGTTTTATACATGTCCTGACATAAAAATTATAACAAACAATAAGCTAAAACTTGCAACAACAAGTTCGGAAATGGGAACGATGATCCAAACTTGCCAAAACATTTCTACATTCACCACTGCTTCTACATTTGATAAATGCTAAATTTACCAAGAAGATGATGTTTTCTGAGTCTGTTTCATTGAGGAAATGCAGGTCACACAAGTGTGAAAATCTCTGACAGTTTAGACAGGTGAGAGAAAATGAATTAAAATGTTTTTGACAAATTCTTTCGTGGAGCATGCTTGCACTAAAGTGATCTATCACAGAAATTAAAACGGAGATGATAAAATGAAAATGAAACGAGCATCGACCTCAAAAAATGTTCCCAAACAGGAACAATGGTCATTATGGGGTTAAGCACTTATGCTCATTTACAATGAGGGAAAATTTTAAAAAATACGGCAATACAAGAGACGAAATTCATGCTTGAATGTGCACATAAAATAATCAAAGAGACGCGTTAAACTCCTAATATAGCAATTAAATTAACATAAAGCTAAAAGATGGGCAAACGTGCAAAACACAAAAACAACTCTAGAAAAAATTCAAATGGATTTTGCTCTTCAGAAATTATCCAAAAATGATGCTAAGTTCTCTGACACTGAGACTTAGTAGTCAATGCCAAATGCACAAAATATTTCAATTTTTATTTCACGACTCATGACATGAATGCAACATGATAACAACACAGGAGTGTCAAAACGCCAAATCAACTTCAAAAATAAATTGATCTTCAAATATATTCTTGACCAAAATTGAAGTTCTTCGATCTCACATGCACAAGGTTCATAGGGTGGCAAGCGCAAATATGCTGATTTTCTCATATGTTCTAAAAAGCATTTATAGAATGCTTGAAGATTACCATTAATTCACGTTATTTTTAAGATATAGTAGCAAATCATTATAAACAGAATGAGTAAATTTGTGGAAAGAAAACGTTTTCAAGTTACTTGCACCATGATCATTAAAAATTGCTTTCTGCAATGCAACAGAAACTGCATACAAACCGAAGAGGGAGTTACGAACAGACCACATTTCAAGGCGTGCAAGAACCCAGGACTTCTCACGAAAATTCAAACTTCGTTCAATGCAATAAGGGCATAGATTTTGATGCTGTACATGTCAAGAATCAAAAATAAAAATTCTTTCGACATGTCATGAACCTACTACAATCCAAACAGGTGTTTTCATTTTATCATCAGGATTGTCGCATCAGCGGCCACCCATTCAACAAGCATTTCGCAGCACATTTCCTGCTACATGCTTCTCCAAAACAAAAACACATTCCATGTAACAAATGCCTGGAAATAGCGAAGTGAAATTTGCTTCGCCTTCTTCTTTCCTATCTGGCATTTATTCCCAGTAAAACCAGGAGGACAAGTGCAAGTAAACGAATTCACTCCATCAGTGCAAGTTCCGCCATTTTCGCACGGGTTTGACTTGCAATCATCAATATCTGAAAATATTTTAGCAGAATCAAGTCTTGAAGAGCATAAAAAGTAAAACAATAAGAAAAAATTGTGTAATCATAATCGTGAGTTACTCGTTTCCACCTTCATCTACTTTTGAGCGAGGATGCCATGTTTCTTGATAGGTGCTGAGCGATTGGAGTCTATTACACGGTGCACGAGGTCGTTAAATGCAATCGCAGAATGAATACGATGTAAAAAAGGTGTGGTTTTTGTTCATACCAATAATGTTCACATTTTTCGCATGAGGAAACAATGCGAACAGTCAAACTAAAGCGAACTTAGTGAAGAAATCTGAGTCAAATGTGCTACTAATAGAATGATTCCTAATAGAACGCTGTAGGTTGCACACAAACAAACAAAATATCCAGCGGAAACAGACGTAGTCGAAAAACAGTGTTGAGTTGCATTGAACCACGGAACTTTCATTTGATATTCGCAGATTATGGTTGTCAAGTTCAACGCTTGTAGGACATTATTTCATTGACCTACTGTATGTTGTGTCACGTTGTTGACAAAAAGAGTAATGTTCAACTACTTTGTTGCAAGAAATATTAATGTGGATGTCATGCTTTAGGAAATTTCCGCGTCAAATTTACAGGAAACATTCTTTTGTCTGGTTAATGTGTGAGTAGTCGTTTCTACTGTGCAATGACGTTTCATTCTCGTGAGTTGAATTCACAAACTGAAGTCTTCGCATTACTGTGGGTTGTGGTAAAATGTTTACATTTTTCGAGTACAGAATATGGAAATCATCTGTTTCCATACGGAAGTTAGCCCACGCGAGAATGAAAGTCTAATGTTGAACATCACTTATTCATTTTTTTTCACTGCGATATTAGAGTTGAACCAACTTATCTGCACGTGAAGAAATGCTAGATCAAATGTTACAATGCATATTTTTCCTGAACGAGATTTTTATTTTATAGCAACCCTGTCTGATATGGGCAAGCGTGAATATGCTCCTTTAAACATCTGCTCCAATTAGCATTTATGGAATGCTTGCAGTTTGTCATGAACATTACATCAATTTCATTAATATACCACCAAATCATTGTAAGGCAATTGAGGCAATTTTTGGGAAGAAAACTTTATTAAGTGACCTGCACCTGTGTTCAGCAAAATAATTGTCTTCTACAGTTTGACAGGTACAGTATACAGAGGGATGAATCAGTTGACAGCTTGCCGGAATTTAACACTTCAAGGAAGTATGAACTTAATTCCGTGCAACAGTATGTTCATATTTGTTGCTGGATTTTTGAAACGAACATTTCTTCGGTATGCCACCTTCCCAGCCCGCAACCAAATGTGGAAACAACCGGGCAATTGCCCTTCAACAAAATTCGTTTGATAAACACGTTGAGATTACAAGTACAACAACAAAGTAACAATCCTTTTGCCCCACGAAAATAGTACAACAACAATTTACAAACATGGTACCTGTCGAAAATATCGGCTGGCTGTGGCCCTGTCATGTTCAAAGGAAATGGTTGCAAACAAACATCTTTAACATTGCAACCGGTGGAGGTAGCTGCTAATCTCATCATTCGGAATGTCGTTATCAATGGCCACTAATTTGACTAACTTTTGTATCCTTTTTTTCTACTCAATGTGCAAAATACACATTCCATGTAACAAATGCCTGGCACCAGCAACGTGAAATTTGCTTCGCCTTCTTCTTACCTATCTGGCATTTATTCCCAGTAAAACCAGGACAAGTGCAAGTAAACGAATTCAATCCATCAGTGCAAGTTCCGCCATTTTCGCACGGGTTTGACTTGCAATCATCAATATCTGAAAATATTTTAGCAGAATCAAGTCTTGAAGAGCATAAAAAGTAAAACAAAAAGAAAAAATTGTGCAATCAATATCGTGAGTTTCTCGTTTCCACCTTCATTTACTTTTGAGCGAGGACGCCATGTTTCTTGATATAGGTGCTGAGCGAATGGAGTCTATTACACGGTGCACGAGGTCGATCAATGCAAACGAAGCGATTGGATGCTAAAAAAATTGTACGACTCGCAATTCATAGTTGACAAGAACGACAACGAATGAATATTATGTGCGTTTCACTTAATACCAAATCTGGTGGAACTTCCAAAACACAATAGAAGTATGAACTGGCACGTTGATTACACGCAAATGGAACACTTCAAATGTGTTACAGACGCAGAATAAACACGATGTAAATAATGTGTGGTTTCTGTTCACACCAATAATGTTCACATTTTAGCCATGAGGGAACACTGCGAAAAGTGACACGAAAGCGAATTTAATGTTGAAATCTGAGCCAGATGTGCTTTTGATATAATGATTTGCCATGCTATGGGACGTGCAGAAACAAACAAAATATACATCACAAACAGACTTAGGCGTGATACAGTGTTGAGTTACATTGAACCACGGGTGCTTCATTTTATGTTTCCAGTTGATGTTCCCTTGTGTTAGTGAAAAATTGTTTATTTGATAAAGTCTCAGTAGGCCATTAAAAGATGAGTTGACACTTTAGAGGTGCAGGTTTTGAAACAGAGTTTTTCAGGTTTTCCTCTGAAAACAACAGCAGCTTTGCTGGTAAACAATATCAAACGTTTTGTTATTCGTTTCCAACGAATATACCAGGAAAGATTTCTGCAGATGAATCATGTTTTATAGTTGAAATTTTTAACTTGCGTGACTGTTGAAACGTTATAACAATTATTGCAAATTTCGTCCTAATATAGTCCAGAACTGCAACAATTCATCTATGCAGTATGTCTAATGAATTGACAGCAGTGACGATACGCTGAAGGATTCAAGCCAGCATCAGCCACTGCACAATAGAATGAACAATAAATCGATTTCCTTTCAATCATATGCAATTATCTCTGCAAAACAAACACATCGATGGACAGCGCTAAGGAAGTAATAACTGACAAATTAATGATTAAGAAATGAAATAAAGAATGATATTGACTGAAACAATCGCGCACTTCTTCGTGTCTCACGCTCATGCAGCTCCAGCTGCACTTGCTTTAAAGCATGAATGTCTGGCACGGTTTTGTTCATCCTCGGTTTTGCGTGTGTCATTTTCAATCATTGAAATGCTTTATTTACAAATCCGTTTATTCCGTTGTTTCGAAATATTGACTACGTGCTGCCCATCGACAAATTTACATCGTAGATATAACTGATGTCCTTAGCGAAATTCTTTTTATCCAAACTGCATCATGAATGATATTATATTGTCTCTATTTCCGTGTGGAGACACAATTATATTGAAGTAATATAGATTTTGACCGGCCAAAAAATATTAAATACCGGACATTTCGGTCGATTTTCGGGGATGTTGCTATTACGCTACGTAACATTGTCCTGTGCTCGTAAAATGATTTCACGGACGTAATCTCAGATTTTGCGTTCAATTTATTTCAGTAAAACGTGCTGTCGCTATGTTAAACTTATATTGGAAAACTTGTTTGATTCCATGCGTAAAAACATGTTCTTTGTAAAACATGTAACAGCAGCATATGAGTTCAACTAAAGGTCAAACACTACCATACCTTCACATGTAACACTGTCGGGTTCCCAACCAAGGCTTAGGCCTTTGCAAGTAAGAACACCTCCGCTTGGTGATGGTTTGAAGCCGGCCTTGCACGTGTATGTTGCCATCGTGCCAACGCTGTAAGGTGGTGGACCATTAGTAGGAACAATATCCACTGATAACCCATGAGCTGGAATTGGTGGAGCAGTCCCACAAACTGTATAAACAAGATTACATTATTATCATATGCATTCATTTTCACACACGTTTTTCCTCAGGGTGGGTCGAGGCGCTAAACATCTCACCTTTTTCAACAAACTCTGACAGTTTTACAGCATTCAGATAGATTTTATACAAAACTGATCTCAACTCGTTGCAAGATCGTTTTGCACTAGAGAGGACGTGAAAGCAGAAAAATAATTAGTGCATGTAAAATCGAATTACAGCTTCGAATAGTAAAGGAATATGTTCAATAAAATTCTACATTTTTGCTGAGCAAATGGAAATAGGGCATTTGAAAAACATGGAAACTCGTTTAAACATGCCTGTATCTTTAGGTCTGCATTTTACCTTCCTCCAGTGATGTGATCGAGCCACATCTGTCACAATTCACATAATCTCAGGCGAGTTAGAATCATCTAAACTTTCTTCGAGTTGTGAAATTGATGTATAGTCGAGACTCAACTAACTATTCGAGATAAACATAGGCCTAGTAAATAATACAAGTGCAGAAAGGGTTGATGGTGATTTAAAAAATTTAAAAGCAACAACAATCACCCCTAAGAACAAAAGAGCAATTAAGACAAGTGTTATGGCAAGTTGCGCGTACTTGTTCATTAGCGAGACACGTGCTTTACGTCATTAATTACGCGCGCGCTCCTTTGTTTTGTGTTTATCAACTCGGTCTGCAAATGTGGCCGAGTTCAGTTCAATGTGCCAGCCCATGGTCTAGTGGTAAGTGCGTCAGAGTTCGACTTTCCGCCAGGTCTTACCAAGACCTTGTAAATTGGTACTGCAGCCATCTTACCAGGCACACGGTGTGCGGAAGAACTGCAGGGAACACACCCAGAACACAAAAACAAACCGAGTGAAATGAAGCAGAAATTGTACAAACTCTGCCGTGGCGCTACAAGCCCATTGCAGTTATGAAGCCCCAACGACAAACCAACATATCAGTTCAATGTGGGTCACATCGAGACGCAACATTTGCTATTAACCGTGCTGACGGTGCGTTGTGTAAAATAATGCATTTATTTGGTATGAATTGACATTGCATGGGCACGCGTTACTAAAATACTCTAGGGTAGGGCTGAGGAGTCTACAACAAGGATGAAATTGGTGTATAATCGTGCATTTCGTAAAACAGTACATTTTCACCTTTCATTAAAATTGACAACGACCAATTGATTCGAATTTTGTGAAACGCATACCTAACTTCTTGGCACAATGAATTTTATGAAATGCCACATTCGTGAACAATGGTTAATGTTTAATTTATGATGATTCGTTTTGCCGTCTATGACCAAGGTTGCCATAGTTGCAAAAAATACTCAGAAATCCGACTATTGGCAAACATGCCTAAATCTGATCACAGAAAAATAAAATGGACTTGAAAATCTAACTCTTCCTTGTTTCTGCCACACCCAAACATTTTTTTGATGCTTTGGAAATCATAAATGCGTTAGTGTTTCACACGAAAGTGACACAGAGAAGTTTGTGAATTTCAGAGTGTACTTATAAAGAGGCCAAAAGCTTTCGAAAGCACTGATTTATCTGTTTTTTTACCACGCAAATGTGATTGGAATTCATCAATGGATAAAAACATTTATGCAAAACATCTAAAAAACGCTTTGAATTCGGAAAATATGCGCAATTATTAACGTAACTTCTATTATTGGAGTGAGTAACAAACTTATCACAAAACTATATGCTATCAACGTAAATTCTGTCTCGAAAACAAAAACAAACCGGGAAAATAGAGGAGATAACAAATGGTAGGTTATTCTTTTGTAAATTGGTGAATTATTATCAAAGTTTTGATCGACAGAAAACATGTTTGTATGTTCAAAAGACTTGTTTCCAAATACTTTGGGATAGAAATGTTGTTGTCAATAACAAATTTAGAATGCATAGCAAGTTTATGAAAGTACAATGGGGTGGTTTGCTCCATAACAAGTTTTAATTCACATGCAGTAGATTCGGTATGCTTATCCAAACTACTTTTGCAAAATTCCAAGCATGCTATTCGTCCAAATTCAAACGCAGTGTTAAACTTAAATCAACCATCTTCACATGTTGGACCACTGTTAGGTATAGAACAGGCACATTTGAATCTATTTATTTGATCTGTGCAGGTTCCTCCGCTCTTGCATGGTATAGCCTCGCATTCATTGATCTCTGTGCAAATTTTTCGAGTTTTTCAATGACATTCACAGACACGTTGCGAAGTAATGCGAAATAAAAGAGGTTGCGTAACTGACCTTCACACTTCGGGGGTTTTTTAAATCCGGGAGCGCATTCATTTCGAAGCTTTGTGACTGAAATAAAAATGCAAAGGATATCTTGAGTCAACTTCTTGCGATGTAAAGATTGCAGTTTCTGCGAGAGAATGACACATTGTGAGTGACGGAAGTGGAATTGGCATTTGTAGGGAAGTTCGAAGAGGGGGCGCAAAGATAAAGATTTGAATGTTTACGTTGTTTTGAAACTATTTCAGATATGCATCCATCTAAGCGTTTGAACTCCTCAAAAGTTTAGCAAAGGCGACTGCTAACGAAACCTCTAAACAACACTCCATACACTTTTGACAGTAGGCCGTCCTAAACCACTAGAGTACAATATATGACCTGTCTTGGGCAGTGCTTTTCATTAGTAGTTTTACAATCTTTCGGTTGTATGGACCGTTCCACGTCACGTTACATAGTTCTCAATTTACACATGCTCTTAGTGCAGCATAAGTGCCTTACAGAAGTCTTGAAATCCTTGTTGAAAGGGTTATGCAAATAAATTTCGGGTTAGTTCCAATTTGTGATCGCTTAAAATTGCAATTTAATTTCTTCGAAAACCTTTTCTAGCAAAGTTAGCAAATCCTTACATTGTCTTATGGTTACGGTTGTCACCATGCGTTTGTTTTGAAATTCCACAAAATAGGTATGCTTTCTTTCACAAAGTCTTCCGAAACAAACTATGGTGAATTTATCGTTCTTTCTCACTTACAAAACGACCACTAACTCTCCACTTAAAACCTCAATAAATTTGTTTCTTCTTTCAGTTGCCGCATCCCATTTCTTGCACAGTTTAGAAAACGTAATATTTTCAGTTTTACAACGGGATGAATGCATTTCACTTGTACATATTTCATTGCATTTTTTGTATGTGAAACAGGAGCATAATGGCTCTTTTTTCAGATGAAAGTGGTAACTTGATGCTTGTGCTGGAAGAACCACTTATTTTGCTTTTTAGGAAGAGAATTAAAAAAGATCTGAAGTGCCTGAGGTCTGAAAGTACTTTTTATACGAAAGGCACTACCATGACAATCCGTAGCATTCATTTAGCCGTAGTCTGAACGTGTATGTCATTTCAATCAACCACGATTACAGAACAGTGAATGCGAAAGCTTCAACCTACTAGGTTTGAAGCACCAAACGTTAATCCTACTTAACTCGGCAGTTACAGATTTTGCAACATGGTCGATATCCTCCAGTTCCGCAATTACAGATATACCACGTGCAGTGATACAACGCAAAGGTAAGTGAAGAAACTCGGTCACATCCTTTATTTCGAAACTCCTGGTGTAATTTACCCTACAGTTTTAACAGCTTCTTACCATCAGGTGTTCTTCCGACCAGTGCCACTGAGCAGGCATGCACGGAGAAGATTCTGTAAATTTTCCCAAAATTATCGGGCGAGTAAGTTACCAAAGCTAATGTGACTTAAAACGTTCTTTCATTTTCGTTCGCTGCTTATTTTGAAACGACCGTTATGTGACATCCAAATTCTGCAGTATTTCCCAATACTTTTCCATGTTATGTCATCACGTACGCTGTACAGTGCATTGGCCATGATGTGTTGTATGTAACCCTGCTTGCCACCACATCAACAACAAAATATTCCCTTAACTTTATATCCACCTAATTTCTACTGACATCCCTCTGGGCAAACTTGCATTTAACAAAAATTTGCAATTCTTCATGCACAGTCTTCACTTAGGGATCACTAATGACGCAATTCTCGCAAGTTCTGCAGCGTCACGATAAACTAGTGAAGAGATCAGCAGCTATCTTTCCAGGTTATCATCCACACAAGACAATCGTGCGTGTTTGTGGGGCTGTGTGTACATAAAAAGCAACGGTCGCTTATTTCACATCCATTTAACGCACAAACTACTAAATCGGGTACATTTACCTTACAGAGCGCTATCACGGGGAGATATGAGACACAAATTGCAAGTCGGAGAGATAAAACACTTCAACCGCTAATTCGGGGAGATGTAACTCCCAATGTGCCTGTATTCCGAATTCAAACATAAGTAGCGCTGACACGTGAGAGATCAGATTAGATTGATTGATCGAGAAACGGGCATTCTAGAATCTGACGATCCGCTTGACGGCTACAGTATACCTAAACTCCTAATTCAGCACTTTGATCGGACACATTTAACAATGTGCTGCAAGCCCATGCGGAGCTCAAGCGTGACTAGTAGGGCCATTCAAAGTCACAAAAGTCTTTTTTTTCTGTACTTCAAGGTATGAAACGAATTTTAAAACAAAAATCGCACTCCTGTGAAGTCTATAACAAACGTTATACAGTCATGAAAAGTCATATTTTCCATGTTAGGTCATAAAGTCATATTATGCATATTATCAACCTATTTCAACAAGTATACCATTAAACCAATCTCAAAATATCAGAAGAAACAGCCATATCGCTAGGTCTAAGCTCCATCCTGCAAATGGAACCAACTTGGACACCCTGCAAACGTTAGTAAAGATGTTGGTGAACTAAGTTTTTGATGAAATGTAATGCACTGCCTGAAACTGCATGTTCTTGCTGCCTCAATAAAGGAACCCAATATCCATGCATGTTTTATATGTTTACTCAAGTTTTCATCTGTTTATTTTAGTGGGGCTTCAACAAACCAAGAGCTACCATCTCTTACACCTATTTTCGCTGGTAATGTTTCTTTGTGAAGTAGTTCTGTGTTATAGCTCAGTCAATTTTGTTTCGTCATATAAAGTCATATTTTCTGAAATATACTTAAAAGCACTAGTGTTTCTGTGTGCTTTCGAGGAATCAGTCGACTGCGCTCTGCTTTTTCTTTTGCGATGATTCAAACTTGCACATATCCATATTCAAGTAAGTACTCTCCACGATGGGTGTAAGCAAGGAATCGATCAGCAAAGTTTTAATGGGAAATCGATTTCACGTAAAATTACGCATCCTCAGTCCTTAAAATTGCAAGAAAAGCTTATGGGTGAAACGTTTAAAGGCTGAAGTAACAGCAGAGAAAAAAAAACAAACTCAAGACTACAATTAAAATCTCGTAACACAAGCTCAGAAATCATAGCAGCTTGACAAACTGACTGACGTCAAGAATACTGGTGGCGACAAGGAAGTGTGACTAATAAAATAAGAAAAGTTTTTACTCAAAAAATAAAATTAGTCTTTCTAATTTTTATGCTCAAAAAATAAAATTTATCCTAATTTTGTTTTTTGAGTAAAAAATTTTCTTATTTCATTAGTCACAGTTTCTTCTTGTCACCACTAGTATTCTTGACGTCAATCAGTTTGTTGAGTTATTATGATTTCTGAGCTTGTGAAACGACATTTTGATTGTAGTCTTGAGTTTGCTTTTTTTCTCTGCTGTTACTTCAGCCTTTCAACTTTTCACCCGTAAGCTTTTCTTGCAATTTTCAGGACTGAGGATGCGTCATTTTACGTGAAATTGATTTCATATTAAAAATTTCCTGATCGATTCCTTGCTTACACCCATTGTGGAGAGTACTTTCTGAAATATAAAGTCATATTATCAACTTTTTTAGGTCATAAAATGGCCCAAGCCATTAGTTAATTGTTTGACAATTTCCCAAGCAATTAAACTTGGCTATATCTCACGCTTCAGTGGATATTTGTGCTAGACTGATAAACGCACACTTTGGGAGTTCTATATCTGTCGAAAATGACTCTTTCTGAGTTGTATCTGCCCGACACAGCAGCTGATGCATTGTACCTGTCCTAAGTAGTGCTCTGTGAGCTGAAAGTATGCGATATGACAGTTTTTTGTTGAATGTGTTCAATATAACCCAACATTTATTTTTTTCAAATGGTGCCCCATATGCATTATTACTCATAAAGCGGTCGTTGGTCTCATATGTAGAAATGCATCATGGAACAAAGAGAGTGCGCTATTTATCACGACACGTCCTGGTTGCTATCAGCTTTCAACAATGAAGGAATTTCTTTTCAATGACGTTTGTTGTATGTAGTAACTCCAGTGGACCTGTGTGCAACGAGGATGGTTCGCTGATGTTAAATTTAGCCCTTCACAAGACTGGGGTTCGGGTGGGTATAATAATTTTTCCGGATACCCCTATGCGACATAACCTTTGTGCAATGTGTCATGCTACTGTACTAGCTGCCTAGAGAAGCGGTTCTTTTGCTGGAAAGGGTGATACTTCAAGGAATTCGTCGGTCGTTTGGGAGCAACTTCACCCGATTGCTCCTTCCAACGCTGGGTCCACCACTGATGTACAAATAATGCACTGTCGTGAATACCCAACGATTTCTTGACAGGTGTGTGTTAAGTTGATGGAGAAAATTTCTCAAGTCTGCAACATTTTCTCACATTTTTCTGTACACCATTCGCCAGGTAAAAGGGCCGCAGTGTCAATTTATTTTTCAATTAGTGAGGTGCTATTTTAGCATCAGAATACTTCAAAAAAACTCAAAACTCAGGAAGAAATGTCTTTGTCTATTCATGTAACAGAAATATCGTACTTGGTAGGAAGACGGCTTTCACAACATGGGCTTCGTTTTCCAAATGGGTAGCACAGTTGGATCAGTTTATTTCCAGGGTAACCGGGCTCTCCTCTAGCTTGCAAATATCCTAGAACATAATCAAAGAGATTTTGAAGCTGAAAATGTTAACGAAATATCTGCTTGCCTCACGAAAAAAACATGAAAGATTAAAATAAGATGTCTTTCAAACTAAACGGTTTTATACACTTTATGCATAAACCTAGAAAACTGATAATGGTGCAGTATTTTGTTTGTCTGGAATGAGGACATTTGCCATCAGCCAAGTACAAACCTAACATCATGTAAAAAAAAAAAAATCTAAAACTTTGCCCCTAGTTTTTAAATCCAATTTTTGAGCCAATCTTTGTGCATTGCGGAATGATTTTGGAAAAGGGAGAATAAATGTGATTGATATATCAGCACAATTTCCATGATATATCACAATTCAAAATAAATTCATCAAATAATCTGTTGTGCTAGTAATTAGATATAACTAGCGCAACCAATTTTTTGACGTAAAAACTTAAAATTTTGACTTTATAATTTACAAATTTTCACTTTATTTTGACCTATAAATTTTCTGCATTTGCAACTGCAAAATAATTCAACCTTAGGTGTTGAGGTTAACCCAGAAGAATATTCATGCACTCTAAGCTTCGAAATCAGAAAAAAATTGGTTGTTTAACTTTGGGGATGATGTATTGATAAGCGCATTAATAGCTACAGTAGAGTCCAACCTGAGAACATCATAAAGCAGAAACGCTCTATGCATAATGGATTGAGCATGTACCAAAACAAGTACTGTAAGACCATATTTCTCGCCTACCACGCATATCCTATATAATATTCAATCGTCCAGTAGTGGGCAAAGCAACATTATTACGTTACAAATCGGAATAAATCCACTATTATTACAGAATTGCAGCTAAACTTGCAAAATAATATCAATATATGTTGCTGTATTTTCAATAAAATATTGATAAAGAGAAAAAAACTGTGCTGCAAGAAAAGTTTGACCGAACGATAAATTTTGACCTAATGATAAATTTTGACTTTTTTTTACCTAATGACTTGGGATTCTCTCATGGTATGAGGGTGAAATTGGGTTTGTGGACGTTTCATAAATTTTAGAAACGGCAGAAAAATTTTGTCTTTATTGACTTTTGGTTGCCCGAGATATAACAGTTATTTAAAGTGAGTTTTACAGAGTGTGATTGCTCTGTAACTGTTGCAGTGCAACAATGCCGGGCAATGGTGTGGTAAAGTTTAAACCCGCCCGAGCGAATCATAACATGACATGTCATTGAAGCGTCGATAAACGTTTCAGTTTAGCGCCAGAAAGTTCTGGGGGCGAAACGGAATTTGAATGTTTTGTAGCCTTGCTGTGATTAAACGGAAAATTATCGTGTGGAAAGTCAGATTAAAAACAGATAAGGTGAACACCTTTGTGTATTGTTTGCGTCACCTTTACTTGCGCCTCGCTCACATCGCTTCGTTCGGATTACGTTATTGTTTTCAGCGTTCCTTTGTAAAGCTCCGCGAGCAGACCAAGACTCTATTTTTAGTAAGACCTCAAACATGCGTGCCAGCGCCGTCAATCAGCGCACAACCGGAAAAGCATGCGCCTTTCTCTCCTAGCACAAGTATTACGCGCGCATAATCGCATGTAAGCTAACGCGCAACATACAGCCGAAAAACAGAGCTGGTGAATTACGAACAACATGTTTTTTCCTTGGATTAGACAATGATAGACACCTTCCTGTGTATCCAAGCCGATGCGAACGATAAACATGTCAGTAGCAAATTGATGGTTAAACAAGGGACGCACGCCTTTGTGCATCCCATAAAAAAAAAAACAATGACATGCAGAATTTTGGCACCCGCCCGCGGTAAAAAGACATGAGCCCAGAGCGCGGAGTCACGTGATTTCTAGCCGCGCGCCTGGCATGCAAAACAGGAAATCGGGCAGGGCTGCTGGCTGCAAGGCAAAGTACAATGAAAAGAAAAATCCCGTTTGGAACCGGCAGCCATGAAAAAAGGAAAAAAAACAGTACTTTAACCGCGGCAATGCGTCAGAACGAGGGATTCTTTGATTCTGCATGGTCATCATGAGCCTATGAGCGAACATTATATTTGAATTCAGCGAGTTTCTACGAAAACAGCAAGTACTTACGACTGAAACTGAACGCTAGCAAGGCTTGGGTACGCGAGAGAGTTGATCATTGAGCATTGAAACTGGTGAGTTTTAATCCGGGTTACAATTCTAAATCAAACTCTACTAAAATACAACTTGAAATTCTGCGTCTGTCTGCTTGCGGTGTGGAACTGAGTGATTAACTTTTGTACAATCGCGTGTTTTGTGACTGAGTTTTGAAGCTTGAGATATCTTCTGTCCTTATTCGCCGTAAAATCCGTGTAAGTCGGGAAGCTCCTTTCGCATCGTTTAAATTGCAGAAGCTAAGTTTTCGTGCTTCGCCGTCATTTCTTTTGACATCCTTCGCCCAGGTAATCGCGTCTAATTCTCGTCAATTTTATACTACACAGACAATCTATATTCCAGAATAAAACTTCAGAACCAAATAAATTTTGTGTTGGGTACCAGAGTTGGTCATCATCCATTATCTGTCTTATGAACGCCGCAAATTCGGCACCGAAGCAGGATAGGCCCTCTCCTGGCGCCATTTGGGCACAAGTGGCTTATGATAAGTACTTAGATTCGCACCCCGCATATCGACCAGCGCAGGGGGATCTTCTGATTTATTTACCTGGACGTTTCCCCGTAGATTTCACGGCAATACCATTGTGTATTTTTAATCCTGACAAGGACTCTGACCTGTTGCTTCTTGGAGCGTTCAACCCAGAAACCAAACAAGCACAGACAGGGGAAGTGAGCTGGGAGATCACGCGTCATCCAAAATACGGTGTTTTTAAACCAACTTAATCTCCCCCACGCTTGTTCATAATACAATAAAGATCAATTTCAGAGGCCAGTTTTGATCCCACCACTAATTTATGAACCTACAGGAGGTAAAACGAGTAGGGCCTTCTCTTCCGGGTGATATAGACTTCGGATTCGAAGCATTCTGTAAGTACGTTGACAAAAACCCAGATTACCAAGTGTCCGAGGGCGACATATTGATTTTCGTAGTGGGACGAGTTGCGGAGAACTTAACCTCAACCCCCTTAGGAATTTACCGGCCAGACTTAGGGGTAACCTTGGAAAGACTAGGCCTTATTAACACAGAAACCGGCGTAGGCAATAGTTACGCCCTTAAGTTCCACACGCTGCACTATCCCATCATTGGATTTTACAACAGTTAGGCTCAGATTTTCTTCCTAGTTCATAAAAAGACAGTGGCAAAATAACCATGACTGCCAAAGTCAACTTAGCATTGTGCTTGTTTATCGAAAGCAGGGTTTCCCAACCGTTTTAGGGTTGCGGCACTCTACAGAAAAAAGAAAATTTGCGGCACGCAGTGGCAAACCTATAGCAATTTGCTTTAAGGATGGACGACATTTTCAGAATCGCGGCACCCCTGAGTATTGTAAATGGCACCCTAGGGTGCCGCGGCACCCCGGTTGGGAGCCACTGATCTAAGGTATAAATGCCAAGAACCGTTTGGAACGACCAAATAAACCAGATAGTCCACGACTGTTTCGGACCGCACAAAATGCTCTATCTAGTCATTGATTTATAACGTAGGACGAAAATCAATTCGTTTGCAGAAAGCACATGGTTTCATTTGTATCCAGTCAGGAGACAGTAGCATTTTCTATTTTTGTAAGTCTCCTTTCGCACCATATTTGGTTGGTTTCAGGTTGTTTGGAAGCGGCCTTTGGTGGACCATTCCGCTCTCGCCGCATCATGTGTGAGCGAGTTCGAGCGCTTTGTAAAACTAGTGTTGGAACTCTTCCGATTCTCAACATCGAGTCATAGACGGACATTTTGTGCAGTGCTTCAGTTGGAGTGAGACACAAAGATTGGCACAATACTGCCAGAAGGAAATAGATATACAGTTATGCTCGAAACAAAATAAGCTTCAAATTAAACATTTTGTGCAAAAAACTTCCACAAAAGGCCTGTAGAACGGAGTTGTGCTTTTTGTCCGGAATGAATGAAAGAAAGAATAAAGTACGTTGTGGCAGTACAACGTATGAGGAAGAAACGAAGCGAAAATTGTTGGGTTTTCTTGTGGTGACAGGTAATACTTCGCTCATTCTTCACAAAGTTCTCAAATAAGGAGAATGATTATTGAAATTGATTTGAAGTTTGCGACAACTTTTCAAAACACGAAGATCTTCAATTTGAAGTAAAGTTGATAGAAGCCGTGGATTTGGAAAGATGGATGGAGACGTCACACAGATTGTGCAAAACCGAGATAAATTTAATGAAGGTTCAGAAATTCAAGATATGAATCAGAAAGCAGAATTCCAAAAAGAAGCTGAGTCAGGCCTCTTGAAAATATTTTGTGGTGAAGTGGTTAATTAACGTCCCGCTCGTAATGATTATAAAGCGCGGTTGTATTCAAAGTAGCTTCGGGCTCCTAACACGGTTTTCTTAACTGCCAGTTGGTGCATTCGCGCATTTGTAGTAAATGCTGACGACTGTGATGTTTTTAGTTTTACGCCAGGAGTAATAACGTTACTTTGTTATGTTGAAGCTCGGTTAACGTTTCACCAACCCGGGTAAAATGTTAACTTTAATAAAATCTGTATTCAGTATTGTACTCCCTATGAAGAATTTTGACATCTACGTAGTTGTTAGGTACAAAAAGTTACAACCATTTTCACCTCCCTGGAAATATTAGCTGGTTGCGGCCCTGTTTGAAGCAATAGCTGTTTTACGCACAGTCTATGTTTATGATATTTCCCTGATAATAATTTTGTTAGAATTTAAGTATTTTCGTATACACGGCTTTTCACAATTGCTTCAGGCATGGCTCGTGCGTCTTGCTATTGGCGTCACTTTGACAGGGGCACTAAAGTTGCTTTGCAAAACTGAAAATTTGTGATTGACCGTTTCTTGAACATCTCTTGTGCGCCCCATACGACGATTAACCGCGACGCTGCATCAACACATCGCTCTTTCTGCTGCATTAAAGTCGGGTGTGTTGCGCCAATACCACCAAGTATTATGACAGAACTGTGGCATTGTGACACAGCACGATGGTCAGACATTGCCACAAAAGAAGAATGCTTGCCATGTGTAAAAGACCTCGTCCTTCTCGCGCTATAAAAAACGCCAAGTCAGTCTGTGCTGGATCAGCAGATGGCGCGGACAGAAAATTTGTGTCCTCTGTCCGCACAGCATCTGCAGTTTCTGTCCTCTGTTGGCACCGCACCGCACTTGATGTACTTTTCCCTGTTCGCGTCCGTACTGCACAGCAAACCCCAAAACTTTTTGTCTTTTACCCCCAACAGAAATTACCTTTTGGGTCCCCTCGCCTAAAGATCTTTTCTCCCCCTGAAATCTTACTTTAGTGCCAACTCTGGGCATAAGAGTTGCATATAAATTTGGCAGCATATATTTGCCCCATGAGACAAATGCACTGATGAAGGTATTTTGCCTTCCGTACTTGATTGGTTGAAAGGGTGACATGAGAGTTCAGAATGCATGACCTTCTTACTTAGCTCAATGCTTCTTAACCATTTTCGGTTTCGTTCACACTTGCAATCAATTGCTGCATTTCCATTCACCCTATGGTGAACGCACGATCGATGTGACACTAATTGTGGCAATGTTTACAATGTTTTTAATAAGTAATTGTGGCAATGTATACAATGTTTCAACTGTATACAATGTTTTTAATGAGTTTGATTTTTGTGCAAGACCTACTTTTAAGCTAAGCGATTCATTAAAAGACAACCGAATCCGCCATCAACTGCTAAGAAACGAAGCTACGAAGGCAACAAATGTAGTCATCCGATCTTTTAAGGAGCGACCACACAGAACCTGCGAAACTACAGGCTCAGTGAGAATTGGACTCCAGACCTCTACCACTGCAGACACAATAACAAAACACACAAAAAACGATAGTGAAACACACATTTACAACAGAAACTGTGTATTAATGACTGCCCTGCTCCTGAGCATCAGTGATCACTGATCAACTTTTCTTACTGCGGATGAATTAATTCCTCCAATGTTACCCTCATGAACGGGACAGCGCATTTCAGTGTTTAGTTTTCAGTTGGACTAAACCACAAAAATCCTCTCTTTGAGATATGTATAATAGTCACGATCACCAGTTGTTGTAAGACTAGGGTTGCCAGACGCGTTTTGTAAAAATACCGGACATTTTGATTTGTCAACAGTGCCAGATCTAAGCTGTGTCGTATTTCGTAAGCGGCGCAGAAAACAGAGAGGCAGTCAGTATTGTTAAGTCACAATTAATAATTTGCCCGTATTTTGTTTGATTCGTTACATTTTGGTGTGTGTGTGACGTAACAACCGCACCAAGGATTGCGTCAACAGCAGCAAATGAACTTCGCTGAAAGAACTGTCTTGACAAGATTCACTACTAGAGTCAATATAATTTGAGAAATTCTGCGTTAGTTCTTTTTGAAGTTACGGCAAATAATTTATTTTCAAAATATCGGCTTCAGGCACTGATTTTAAAAATACCGGCCTTTCACCGGCCTCTACTAAACTAGCAGTTAAATACCGACCAGGCCGGTGAAATACCGGCCATCTGGCAACAAATATTGGGCGCCGGCTGTTCGCGGTTGGTATTGCCCTTCCTCTCAAAATCTGATAAAAACGTTTTGCATGAAATCACGGTAAATAGTCAAGGCTAGCTTAACCTTTTATCTCCTATCGTGGGTTCCTCAGTAATTCCCCAACGGCACATAACATCACCTGACACCTAGGCATTGGCGAAGAAGATTTCGCTGGGGTGGCGATAGCTGAGTGTAGAGTTCCGCCTCTCAATTGGAAGGGTGCGGGTGTCCAATTCAGCCACACTGAGTTTAACGCCGTAGCGCCCCTTGGGCAAGATCGTTCGCCTCAACTGTCCCGCTAAGAAGCAATTTCAGGCATTCGTATGTCGCTAATTGCCGTCGCCAACATTATTTAAAAAAATTCTTGACACATCTCAATGTTATTTTCTAATGTTAAGTCGGATAGTTTCAATAAGTGCCATAAGCTGTAGCCTGGTCTTCAGGTAAGCTTATCAACATTAAATTTTGGCGTTTGAATTAAAGAAATCTGCAAAGATAACTTTGCTCAGTTTCAATACAACAGCTGTTTTTCTGCATGATGTAATGGTGTCGGAAAATTACGTTCTTGAAGCGGGGTGGTGCATTTGGTGCGTTTTCGTGAGTAACTGTGAGCTCGATTGTCGGTTTGAACTGCAATGGAGTGAATCAGAGCCAGCCGATAGGTCACGTGAGTTTCGTAAACGTCACTCCATTGTTCAACGGTTTACTTATCATTTGCGGTCATAGAAAAATTCATTTCAACAAGAAAAGCTTAGAAAAAGTGTTGCTCTCATTTGATGAATTTAAGACAAGAACCTTAGTCTGAAAACCTAACGCAAGGGTAAATGATATGTTTAGATGTGATTGTGGTGAAGGCTTTTAGGGGTCGTTAATCAACACGGTTCTACAACTTGGCAACGGCTCTACTGAATAGAGTTGTTCAACTCACCGTCGAAGGTAAGAAGTTGTAATTACCGCTGAGCATTAAAATAAGGCCTATGTCCCACTTGGTATGGTTTGGTAAAACAGTTTTCGAAATAGCTGACGTCTGTTGCTGACCAGTCCTGTCGCCACGGGGGCTTAGCCCCCAAACAAACCTCCAATTCTTGAAATATGAAGCACTATAAATCATAATTATGAAGCACTACAATTCAGTGGATTTTTTGTCAAATTTTAGAATGTCAATCCCCCCCTGCACAAACGTGAAGTCCTCCAACTGAAGACCTTCTGGCGATGGTTCTGTTGGTTACGTACAAAGGCAAGGAATAGCATTATACACGTGTAATTAGAAGAGGTCCAAAACAACAGCTAGACCAAGTGCGCAGGTCACGATGAAGACTGCAAGCCAGGGCTTCTCCACCATAGTTTTAAACCTGTTTAGGATATTTTTTCAAAATGGGTCCCTGCACCTATAGAGGGCTCCGTACAAGTGCCGACAGAGTTAACGTTAGAAGCCTTTTATACATATTAAGATAATTAAACCACTACTGGAACGTGAAGTGAACAATGAAACGTTCTTTACATCACAGAGATCATAGTATCGGATTAGCCTGGTATATGTAGTATAGACACTACGTTTTAGTTAAAAGATGGGGATAATGTACGAAGTTTTAACATATATAAATGTTTCCATCTGTGAAGTAGCTGAGCCGCCATCACATCCCTTAATTTTTTCGTGTGATCCCCTGGAATGAGTAAACTATGAAAGAGTCATGCGGTGAGCTTACCGGAGATTAAAAACCAACAGGGAAAAAAATTTGACGAAACATGTCGGGTTCGTATATGCATATGTAAATAGGCATACCGTATTTGTGTGACCGAAAACCGGGACCTTCAGAACAACCAGCCTTATCAGATATATGTGGTTCATATCTTACTTCCGGGATGTAGGTGTTTTAAATTCCTATAGTTAGACACCAACAAAACTAAAATAATGCATTTCACTAAGAAACAAAACAATGTTCAAGCGTTTGTAAATTCACACATTCGCCCAATCGTACTTTCCGTAGACAATACTTTCTTCAAGAAGACTTTGCTCGATTTTATTTTCTCGTAAAAGTCACAGCAAAAAAAGTCAATATTAATTTTACAGGTGATAAGGGTTTCACATTCTGTGTCTTTTATCAGACCACATGTTATGCATGATATAAAAAAACTTTCAACGGGTGCGGATGTGTCAGGTGTAGGACTATATACCAGATGACTGAATGCCTAACTGGGACTTTTTGGTTGACTGACAGGAACGCCGGGACAAAGCCTTTAAACCGGGACTGTCCCGGCTAAAACGGGACGTATGGTATGCCTCTATGTAAAGAAAGCATAAAATAGGAAAATTAATAATGAGAAAGGTGGTGATAAGCAGAAAAAGCAAGACTCATGTTCAACAATGAAAAACAAAACCCATTTCAGATTGTGGGTGTTTGATTGTAATTTTCAAGATGCTTTATTAATCCTTGTACCTTTAAATATGCGCGAAATTCTTTCATTTTAAATTTTTGCAAGCAAATTTGAGGGGTGGAAAGGGCGGCACTTTTATTGTCGGCCCCGGGCGGCGCTTAGCCTCGTTAGGCCACTGGCAAGGTGTGTAATTAAAACTCATTCTCATTGAATTACGCATTGTATTGTCAATGGAGAGATGCCATACATTTACAGCAGCGTTGCCATACTACCAAAGCAATATTATACAGTATATTAATACCATATCACATCCATATTATACGCAAGAATGGGTAGTTGAACCACAGACCCTAAACGTTCAGTCCCGGAAAGCATTCTGTTAGTCAGACTCCTACAAGGTGGCTATAGCTTCCGATTCCGAGTTCACAATTCCCATGCCAGTGCATATAACTTTGACTGCTGTGAGTGCAGCACGCCGCCTGCAGGAAGAAAGAACATCAATATCCTATTTGCGTATCTTCGACAATAAGCAGCGATAAAACGCAGTCGTGGCCAATAGGCGGTGGAATTTTCCCAAACGTACGGCGCGGAACGCAAACGCGGCGCGGTTGACATCTCTAGTCTCAGCTGCTGCGTTTCCGCCAAAAGGATATTAGTCAGCATGTGAATCTGTTTGAGGTGTGTTTAAGCCCATTTCTGTGAGAATCTGACTGTTACCCAAATAACTGCTGCTAAGATCGCACAATTTACAAAATACACCCTGCTCAGGAAACTCTAGGCCAGTGGTTCCCAACCGGTGGGTCGCGGAGGAGTTTTTGTGGGGTCGCGAACAGCAGCCTCTATAGTTTGCTGAAATCTCGAATTTTTAGAACTTTGTATATCAACATTTTGTTACATCATGAAAACCGAAACACGGACAAATCTTTGTGAAGTTCACATTATCTCCATCATAATTCCTATTTGATTTCTCCTATACAGTTTAAATCAACCTGATTGTAGAATAGAGTCCTGCGCGGAGCGGGTTAACACGCGCGGGTTGCGGGTACCCGCATTTGCGGGGCAGGTGCGGGAACCCATACTTCTATGCATGCAGGGCGGGCGCAGGATGGGCAATTTTTGTGTGGGCAACTGAATGTGGAGCCAAAGCACATGAACTTAATCAGCTCAAAAATCGCAAAACGCGTGAATGTACTAAAGTTGTTTGCCAGCAGTGCGCTTAGGCCAGTAAGCCCAGAGCAATTATTACATTACGATGTAACAACCCATCTTTGCGAAACATTAGCGCACGCTCTTGTCATGTGATAGGCACTAGGCAAGTCAACATTTCACCATTTCCATTTTCTAATGCTACCGTCGTACTTTGTGAGGAATAATTCAGTCTAGTAGCCCTTTTAAATGGATAAGACAGCTCTTAACGTACACCTGGTCACAACTCGACTTGAACGTGGTTTTTATCACCTCAAATCTGCAGTAGATCAGATGTGTGAAAACATTTTGGTTTGGTTGCCAATGAAAGGAATGATCAGCTTGATTTTGTTGCTTGTTAGACATGTGTTCAGGGGTGATGAGTTTTTAGTAGTTTTTTTCAGACAGGCGCGGGATTGGCACAGAAGAAGTGCGGAAAGGGCACGGGTTGGGATGGTCTGCGGGGCGGGTGCGGGATAGAAGTGTGCGAGGCGGGAGCGGACAAGATTTCTCCAGCTCCAGCGGAGCGGGTTTAAATTTTGCGAATGCGGGGAAGAAGCAGACAAAAAATTTTAACCCGGGCAGGACTCTATTGTAGAAACACGGCAGCACTAGAAAAATTAAGCGCTGGCCAGTGATGCTGAAAGTATGTCAGCCACG
>Ga0210059_1002396_pt1 | contig 29308 bp, 16 predicted proteins | sample Ectturendosymbi2_FD_188042 | JGI IMG/M metagenome (GOLD analysis project Ga0210059, IMG submission 188042) | Ecteinascidia turbinata endosymbiont from Florida, USA - Sample 2 (SPAdes) (version 2) | ecosystem: Host-associated > Tunicates > Ascidians > Unclassified | place: Key West, Florida...
GCACAGCAGCGATAACACAGGCAGGTTTGAGTCAGACCATACGATCCGGAACCGTCGTTTTTAAAACATTGCGTTGCGTCATCGAAGTCGCGTACATATTTGCATCAGTAAAAGCAATTACCGTAAATTTCTTGTCTGGGAGAACACAACACGCAAGGAACTTCAACCCCTTGAGTTAACAAGCAAGGTAACTACAGAATTTGCCTATAACGGCACCTCTAGGGGATTGCATGAAGAACGTCATTGCCGAATTGACATTATAAGCGAATTGAAATGCATATAAAAGATGGCATCGCGACCAAACTAAATGTAACGTTATGGGCGAATTGACGTTACAAAGGAAGCCGTTATGAACGAATTCAACTGTATAGAGCAGATTTACATAAGGTTTCAGGCCTCATTCGGATTAAACCAAAAAGTTAGTTTCAGGGCAGATTGTCTGTTTTAGGGCAAATTGTTATTTTCAGGGCAAATTTTTCCGCCCCCCACCCCACCTCCCCAGTAAAATGCCTTCCCGTACGCCTATGATCAAGGATCTTGCATGAAAGTTTGACAATGGTTTCATATCAACAGCAGCGTAGTTTTACAACATTTGGGATATGTTTTTTTTATTTTCTTTCTATCAACGTAATGTGAACTCGGTTTAAATCACAACCGAAGACGCGGTTGTCAGTGTGACTCGTTGCTGTTTGAAAATGAACTTGATGTCGAAAATACCTTCCAAAGACTGCAACGTTATTTTGCGAGGGAGGTTTATTGCAGAATATTCGACATTGACTCGTATTTTTAGCACATGCGTTCGCACAACGATACAGCTGCGCTCCGTTACTCCTTTTACGACGTTGTTCGTTCTCGTCGAAAAGGAATTTCTGCCGGTCTCATTTCACTGCAGCGACGATGTCTTGATCCCGGCTTCTATGCCGATATTTTGGAGAAGTGGTTGGTATTTTTTCCAGCTCGCCAGGTACGTTGATCAGTTCACGTCCGATAGCTATTGATGTAAGGCTGGTTTAATGTTAACACATAGCTTTCCCAACGTTTCATCCTCCAATTTTTCCGTTGGTGATCTGAATATATATTTTCTTAAAAGTGATTTTTTAACACCTTCGGAGCTGAATGACGCATATGCGTCATTCAAACACCAACGCGATAACTTTCCGCGTACTTGTTTGTTTGCAGCGAAATTCTCCACAAATGTTCTTCATATCAAGACATGTTAATCCTGAAAATTTCATACAAATTGACTAAACACTTTTTGAGTTATGAAGTTTGGTAGCAAACCATCTTACTAGGCCTAGGCTGCAAGACTTTTTCAAAAAAGTTAGGTGCGAACAGCTGTTTGGTAACATACAATAACATTTTTTGCCCTCATTTGGTTGCAGTTAAAATTTACAATATTGTTCTCCATACCAACCCGCACAAACTCTGAAAATTTCTAGTAATATCAGCAAGAACTTTTTTAGTTATGCTGTTTGGTATCAAGCAACAGTTTGCTAGGCTTAGCGGCTTAGGTCTTGACAGTTGTTGCGTGTATAAGAATAACTTTTTTTAGTTGTGTTGGTGCACAGAAAACTTCCACATATAACATTCATACCTATTCTCATCATCTCTGAAAATTTGAAGTAATTCTAACGAAAAGCTTCGGAGTTCGGTGCTTTTGTTTCGTGACTACAGACGCGCAGGCTACAAAACCTTATCCTATTCAGCAGGGCTGAGCAGTTGTTCTGTGAAGCACCATAACTTTTTTAAAACTTAAGTTTTTGCAACCAAAATATACAAGAATTATTTTCGAATTGTTGTGAATTTTGTCTGAAAATTTGAATCCAGTGCATCAAGAACTTTTGCGAGTTAATATTTGTTGAACCGAGCAACCGGACTCTAGTCCCCGAGCATCAGACTAATTGTTTGTGCGCGTGGCTGGCAACGCGCTAATTTGGGTTCAGTAGTTGTTGAGTAGGGCGCAATTACTTTTGACATGTTTGGTCTCTTGCAACCAAATTTTAGATAAATGTTCTCATGAAAATGCCTCTTACCTGAAAATATGAGGTCAATCGGGCGAGTACGTTTTGAGTTATTCAATTTTGAGTATAACTGTTGGATGAAAACAACCTAAAAACCGTCCCGCGCCTGCTAAATAATCGCGTGGAATTCACACCGCACCGAAGGTGTTCAAAGCAAACACAACTAATGTCGCTGTACCTGTCTGAAACTACTCAAATGATGAAAATTCCACGTCGCTAACGGACAGAAAAAGTCAACTTTGAAGAATAGATTTTTGAAATCTGTGAAGTGCGAGTGTTGATAAGTTTGTATTCATCTTCATCCGAGTGAACTTATTGACTGGCAAGTACTGTACAGGTCCCCCTCGGACTACATAGGGTTTAGCTCTTTTACGGAACAAGGTTAAAAATGTTTCATATTTTGTTGACCCTATTCCAAATGTTGCAGCGAACTTTTTATCGCTCGCGTTAGTAGCTCTTGATAAAAAACGGTTTTTCAACCATGTCACAGTCACATGGTAATACAAACTATAAGCTGAAATTTTCACAAAACCTCAAAACATTTAAAGAAACCAACTCGGTATGAATATCAAATTTCCAATTTGTTACAGAAAGAATGCACAAGAAATCTCCAACGAACATGACATTATCAATAGCACATGGATATTCCCAGTCTCCTTCTCCGCTAACCCAAAGTGCACGCTTACTCCCATGCTAAGCAAAATCACTGAACCACTACTATACAGCTTCAACACCGATGTGATGTCTTTATTTACGCTTTGCAATATACCAAATCAGTTGGTTTATAGACTCACCTAATTCCTCCAAGAAAAAATTTTTCTAATTTGATATGTATACACCAGTTGGCACCACTGGTTCTTGATAGCTGGTCAAGTAAAAGTCCATTCTCATTTGACAGAGAGGTGTTTAGGCCGAGAGATGACTGTTAAAATATATTTCTGGAGATCTCGCAACCGTAATTTACTCAAATACCATATTTCAAATGCCGCAACATTTGTTTGTGCAGATCGTTACTGTGGATGGTGACCTTCTGAAAAGTCAGCCCGCGCGAGTCATGCGGCAGTTGCAGCGAGATCTTGAATTCAAATCCTATTTCAATTATGAACCAGTTTTACGGTTAGATCTAGCTTCCCATTTTTGCGCGTTTGCTTGCTATTTTTGTTTTCTCGAGTAGAGTAAAATACCATTCGTTCTTAAATTGTTGTCCTTGATGTGTTCTTCATTTATGATGTGACATTTGTAAATATCAAGTGATACTTCTCTGAAGGTTTGATGAAAAAAAAGGATTTTTCTGCCAGTTGCTACCAAATGGCAAAAAGAAATGTTTGGGGAAAAGTAAAGGCAGAATCTATCCAAAGATGGATGACAAGGTGAGACGGGAGCCTTATTAGTGTACTAGCTTTAGTTGTCACTAGGGCAACCAAAAGTCAATGGAGTCAAAAGTTTTCTGCATTTTTTAAAGTTTATGAAACGTCCACAAACCAAATTTTTTCGCTGATAGCACGAGCGACTCCCAAGCTATTAGGTCAAAATTTCTTGCAGCACAGATTTTTTCTCCTTATCGATATTTTATTAAAGCTACAACAACAGATATGGTATGCTTTCGCAAGTTTAGTTGAAATTTTGCCATAATACTGGATTTTTTTGCGACTTCTCACCAGGGATATCTAGAGACTCCACATGTGAAGGAGTTTCTATATATCCCTGGTTCTCACGTAATGATGTTGTTTTGCCCACTACTGGACCAATTACACAGTACGCTAGGCGTGATAGTACTTGATGTTGAAGTGACTTCAAGAGATTTATTGACACAGGATATTTCTCTTGTGCGGTTGGATTGATTTCCGTCTACACTCTACGGTTTGTTACCTCTAGTTCCGTTGGGTCTTTCACACTTTTGATATTTGTTTCATTTCAACAGAAAAAAACGCTTAACCTATCGCTTTGCATTCCGCGTTTCATTTACAAACGCAGGAAATTGATAGATCAAAATAAAGTCAAAATGGTCAAGTCCGAATGTTAACTTGTTAGGTCTTAAAATTGGTTGCCCTAGTTATCACCATCAGCTGAATAACGCATCCACGCTTTCCGCTGTTTGGCAGCGTTTAGTAAGATGGAGCCGCGCACAGATTTCACTATGTATTTTACAATTTTCCTCCTTGGGGTGCACGTGATGCTTGCCGCAGAGTCAAATGAATGAAATCGAATGCCAAGTTGATAAATCGCGTATCCTTAGTACGATTGCGATTTTAGCATCAAATCCACTGAAGCTAGCATGTTAATTAGTTTTGACGATGGCACACAGGGGAGCCAACCCTGGGTATGCCTTGCACGCAGGTGTTGAATATGGCTGTGTGCGCGTGATTCCGAAAGCTTCAGTATATGACTGTAAACAAAAGTGCTTGGAGTTTCACTGGTCAGCATTTTGCTCTGACAAGCTCCTCTGCACTCGCGTTTACAGTGCAGTCACAGAATAAAAATTATTTTTGTGTTGGATTGTGTAACATCTGAAAGCTGCCAATATTTATCACGTGCAGTTGAAGATTTTTTGCGAGTACTTCTAATTGACCTGCCCAAATTCATCTGCTACTCAGTATCATGCCGCACGTTATTTAACTCTTTGATCACATCTGTTACATGACGCTGCCTGCATGCTGCTTCAATAGTTCTGCCGTTCCAAATTTGTGCTTTGTGTTACGTCCAAGAAGTCATGTTCGAGTGGACTCGATCAGGCCCAGATTCTGATTTGTTTGTGTCGGGCACAAGACAATAAATTTTCAGACGTTTTTGATTTAGTTTGCAATCAGAGTATTGGCATGTTTTTGAAGAGAACGTGCTTCAAAATTTACGTTTCAACAAACCCTTAGCAGATTTCGTTTCATTGTTTCAAGTTGGGATTTTAAACCAACGCGTTCAAGTTCCAGTTTTGACCACGTTACACACGTGACCTACAGTGGCGTATGAGGTTTACATGATTTATGAGAAGTTTGTTACATCAAAGCCCGTAATACTGCAATAGCGCATTATATCCCTCGTCAGAACAGTTTGGTTCATAGATATATCAAAAGCGTAAACTTCGTAATACGTATCATAGAGTTGAGAAATGCTGAAGTCATAGGTGTTATCAGTAAGTACAGTTTTTTCATTGGAAACGATTCTACAGCAATGTTTTTGCGGTCAGAAACTGCAACGTCGACGTAATACTTGTTGAGTGATACGTCATACATAACACGAGTGTTTTTTTCCTGAACTGTTTTATCGAACCTCTGCACTGAGGATAATATTTGTTCAGTGAGGTTTGCTAAATAACTTTCGAACGTTACTAAACCTTTTGGTGTGAAAGTTCGTGAGCTTCCTGTTCATAATACCTCAAAGTTTATGCTCTGAAACGTAAAAAACTGGAATGTTTATTGCAAGTTCACATCTTTACCTTTAGCCATGAGCACTTGAGAGAAGTCGAAAAACAGTGTTTTTAAGGAAATATCATCGACCTGGGACGAACAAGAGCTTCGCGTTCTCACAAGCTGTTAGCTTTCACCAGAAAGCGGAGCCCAATTCTCCGCGTGACCCCTAATATCTGTCAGCGTTTGGCGGCAGGCCGAAGCTTTAAATATGTTTCTTGCCGGGGTGGTTGAGGTGAACGCTTTTCCCAAAGCAGCGCTACTGCGTTTCACTCCGTGGCCGTGGTTTGAACACCCAAACATCATCTATTTGAAAGACGGACATTCTACCATCGAGCTATGGCTGACATTGTTTTAATTGTTCATTCAGTAACTTAACAGTCTGACAGTTGGGCGCCGGGTTTGCGACAGGTCCAGATCGTAGAACGCACAGAAACAATTTCTTTCAAAGTGCTTGTCGTTGCAGGTTTCGCTGTTTTTGGACAAGTATTACCAAGAAGCGAACAACAAACTTCTCCGTTTGTTGAAAAGTATGAACAAACCTATTCCTCTTTGGTTAATGGAGAAAACAGGTTCATAATACAAGACTACGATGTATTGTTTTGCGCAATCTTATGTTCCGTTTTTTCAGAGCGCTATGTGTATGACTTTTTTTCGCCCATTTCAATGTGTCACTTGCAACAGGGTTACTGCACGAAATGAACAAAATCTCGTCTCTCGACTTATTCTTGTTAAAGAAATCGTATTTGCTATACTTCTCATTAGTTATTTCTGCGCTGGTTATAGCACTTCTCCTCAGTACGAATGTCTTGCATCAAGGAAGTAGTGTGTCGTTTTTTTCTTGCATCAAGGAAGTAGTGTGTCGTTTTTTTCTTGCATCAAGAAAGCCAGCAGTTTACTCAGGCCCGTCGTCAGGATTTAGCAGCAGGGGGGCCACATTTAAAAAATACAGTATTGGATATAAGTGGCAACCGGGGGCCAAACGTGAAATGGGGGGCCGGGTACCACTGCCCCCCCCCCGCTGGCGACGGCCCTGAGTTTACTATTGTTGCCTTGTGGCGGAGCCGTGATTTTTTTACTATTTTCTTAAAGCTGCCCGAAAGTGTTCCTGCTTGTAGCATTTCGGCCAGAACGGAAATGAAGAAGTACGTCAGCTTGTGCGTTCGTGTTATGATGTTTCAAACATTCGCTTCATCTAAGTTCTCCTGCCTTGTCAGAATGTATTGTGGCAAGTATTTATTGCTGCGCTTCCTCTCTACCTCGTTGTGTGTTGCGGTTGTACGCAACTTTCGCTTTTTACTGTCACACTGTAAACGTAGTTCAGGTTTAGAAAATTGGATTGTGTATTTGTTGTTTAACTATCAAAAATAAGCAGTTGCTTGCTTCGATGGAAGTAGAGGTGATGAAGTTTCTTACACAATTTTTTTTATTTGACCTGATGGGAAGTTAACGCACGATCAAGATGTGAGTCAAACATGTCTACAAAGGGGTGTAGTGCTAAAAAAGCGGAAAATAACCCCAAAACTAGCAGGCATCACTTTATCGATAATTACAGTTATATTAAGGTGCTACGCAAGAAAAGCTTGCCATTTATTCCTTTATGCGACGAGCGCGACGACCCGGAAATCATAAATCAGAGTAAAATACAACACTCTACACTCGTGTGTCTGTCTGCAACAATACAAAACATAAATTCAGATCTGACAATTTCGCTTCACGAGTCCGTTGAAACTTCACAACGCGCATAATCGGGTTAGATGGGCATGCAGAAGCTATGGGAGCATCCCGTACGACAATTGCTCGTCTGTTTTTACTACCGTTATTTTCAACTTGGTCCTACCGAGTTCTTCGTATGCCTTCGAAACATGTTGGTTCTGACATTTGAAGAGGGGAAATGCAGAGAAAACTTTGCTGCTGAAAATTATTATTAGTTTTTTCTCAGAAGATGGCAATAACGACATGTTTTTTAAGGTCCCTGATTATACCCACTGCTGTACAAAGCATTTGACTCGGCCCTGAGTTACTGATGGTGTTGTCTTAAAGCTATTTCGCCAAAATCGCGACTGATCACTCAATCAGGAGGCAGTGGTGATCAGGTTAGACGCCGGCGTCGATATACAGTATATTTGTAACATTCAACAAGATGCTACAAAATTGTGACCTCAGAACACACGAAGGACGGCTGATGTGATCAATCACCAGTGACTCACCGGCAGTATATAGATCAGCAGCAAATATTGCACGGGCGACACTGCAAAAAGTATGTAAAAACAGAAATACAACGTTTATGACAAAATACAAATCAAATTTCGTAGTTTCTGAACTTTCGAATCGTCTCTGGAAAATTCTGGAACATTTCGCCGGTTTCTTGCGAAAAAGCGTCTGAAGGTCCAGCGTGCAAATCTGCGTGCAACATATTCACTAATTAATAAAATTCCTTGATGATATTTGATCAGCGTAAACCAGTCACCTTTTCTGGCCGGACAATCGATCATTGGGTTCGTTTTGTCTTTTGCAGCCCAGTGCATTGACTGTGAAAGCAGAATTTATAGTGAAAAGGTTTCATTCAAGCACGAAGCAGTTTTTCTGGCTGCATCACACTCACAATTTTAACTGAACCTCCGATGGTTTTCCACTTTTTGTACGATATAGCAATTCCACAGTTCCTCCATCGATCATATTCTTTTCTTTGCTGCAAAATGAAAGGATCTGTAGCAACATGGTACGAGATAACAACTACACTGAAGACCTACAAGATTTTTTTGAAAGGCATGGTGCTTTAATTGATGATCAAACAGTCGTTGCACCACGCCACGGGTTCCAAAAACATTGATTTTCTAACCTAATAGGCTAAATATTTGTGTTAGTTTATCTCTTTAACGTTTGAGGAGTTCTTATAATCCACTGCTTGGCCGCACGAGATCTCGAGGCAGGTGTTGAGCAGCAATTCCATAGTCTCGCCACCCAGAACCGTCAGGACGTGCACTCCATTACGTCAAACCGAGAGGCTCTTCACAGTAGCTTTCTACACGGTTCGTCGTAGTACCCGGTGTTTGAATTGGTGATTTTTGGTGAATTCAAGCATCTAAAAAGCCTTCGTGAAACACGTTCACATTATGCCGAGAACCCAAAAGGTTTTCCCGTCAAGTGAAAACTAACAACTGCTCTAACAACTCTTGATCATGCGGTGTTGGTACACTGTGCAGAATGCTATGGGTTTTTTTCGCTGATACATTTCGGTCATTTTTTTAGAGACAATTTGGTCGCTGAGATATTTCCGGTCATTTGTCTCACAGTTGTATTAAAACTCGCCATAACAGTGTCTATTAGCCTATATTTTCATACGTCCTGACCGAAATGACTTTTTCAAAAACATTTCGGTCTGTGACCGAAAAAAACAGCTATCGACGTAAATTTCCATCTATCTTAAGCCGTTGCAATCGTGGAATAGCCACACCAACATTTTAGACGAGGCAGTTTTACAAAAGGCTGTGGTTTTCACGTCGAGACGCAGGGCAGTTAAAGGGCTGCGAAGATTCAGGTTGGAAAGTTTCTGCAAGCCACACAGACGTTTGACGTCAACGAGGTAAAATGCATTCGTTTAAGTTGACAAACCCGGTGTGTAGAAAGCAGTGTTGGATTCAGAGGGAATTTAAGGCAACAGTCCCCAAAAAACGACTACTGTGTCTCTTGAAGTAACAAACAAACCTTTTCGAAAATGCCGCTCGCAAGAAGAATCGATAACTTTTTTTTATTTTCACTTTGTTTTCTACGAATATTGGCAACATCTGGAGAGCACGGTTGTATAAAATGCGGCCCGCGATTAATTTCGTATGTCACGCTGCTTTAATTTCGGGTTGTAATGTGCTGTACACGGCCTGCCAAAGCCTGAATTACACTTTTTTCGGAGCGACAGCGGTTTCTCACTACATGTGACATTTCCGGTGGTGTTTTGATGTGCTGAGAGTGAATGTGAGCGCGAAAGCCGTCGCATAGGAGTGTTTCTGCTTCAACCCTAAGCTAAACTATGCTAACCTGCAGCGTATAGTTAAAACTGTAGGAAGGAACTCCTGGCCCGCGGGACCCTTCACATGTTCATATCTGTCCGTCTTTCAAGGAGTTTGCACACCCCTGCAGCAAAGCGGACTTGGGAAATAGACTGTGAAACGACTTCGGCAAAGACCATAGTAGCAAGAACGCCCAAAAACAAGAATCACCTGCTGTTGTTGTAGTCTATCTTTCTAAACTTTGTTAGTACAGCGCAATGGTCTTCATGTGTCTTACGTCTTCTGAACTTTCATTTCAGCGATTTTCCATAGAATGTTGTACCAAGGTTGAATCAAAGCAGCATTGCCCGTCAGAGCACCATCTGCGAAACACCGAGACCTGGAACTTCTTACCAAAACTGCTTGTTTCGTGGAAATGGATCATGTCAATATGCCTTGCTACGAAATTTGAATTTAATTGATGTTCCCAACGAAAGCAGAGCTGCGCAGGTTGCGATCAGGGTTGTTGGAATACGCGGGCTACGTGTTCACAGCATTCGTGATTTTTGTTAATTTGCGTTGAATGCTAACATTCATTGCTGTAACTACTATTACCAACATGCAAAAGATAGACCTTCGCTAAAGGCAACCTATAGTTTGGGGCGACGGTAGCACGCACATCCCACAAATGATGCTGTGCAGCGCCACCAGGCAGAACACCGCCGCTTTGCGCAGGGCGCTCTCGCTGTTGTTGTAATGTGTGCAGAACTCTCCTGCCAACGTCAACAACTCGTCGAACTGTGCCTGACTTGCAATGAATTCAGTTTACAAATGGTACACTGTAGAGGTCGACCGCAATTTCAATATTTTGCTATGATTTTGAATTAATATGATTAATGATGATGCTTTTTGTTTCGGCTGCGACGGCTGACATATGCTTCATGGTTCCTTTTGTCTGCTTGTTGATGAAAACACACCTGCTAGCATTGCTGCAAGATAACTGTCTCGACTTGGTTCGTTGTGCTTTCTTGCACAAGTGTTGTATTGGTCTATCTCTGGCACACTGCCGCAAGCTTAGTTGTCTTACGGCGGTTAGAGTTGATATCGATTACTCTATGCAGATGTTAATTATCTCCACATTGCAGGGAGTAAGCCAGGACAGGAGTTGAGACAACGAAGTTTCCAGTGTCTTTCCTTGAGATGGAGCCCCGGAAAAAAATTAGGCCGACATGCTACGGTCAATTTTAGTTGGACAAGCTGACGAGTTTTTCACTTATCTGATAATAGCAATGATTAATTTTTTGTGACAGCACCAAACAATCTTTTCTATCGAAAATATGCTACTTATAACTCGATGTATATTACATACAATTAATCGTAAAAAAGCTTTCATTTTGAAACCTACTCGGTTCAAAATATGCTCAGAACCTAATATTGGAAAAACTAACTCATCGAAATTAATTTCAAATCAATTTTGTTTATTTTGGTAGTTTTTTTGTGAACTCCCAGGATTTGCTCTTTCAAAATCATTTGTTGTTCCAAGTTTTTTTTAAGTGGGCGTTGCCTTTTTTAAACAGCTACATGGTGAACAATATACTACAAACATTGAATATTAAAAAGATAAGCTTAGGAACTCTTAATTCCCGTATTTTTAACACCTAACCAATCGTTAAAGCTATTAAAGTGTTGAGTAACGAAACCTTGCAGTACCAAAAACGAAGGATACAAGTACCGTATTATCTCTTGATCAAACAAAACAGTGGCACAAAAACATAAAAATCCGATAAAATACAGTTGGTATATGTCGCATAAAACAAATAAACAATGACATGCAGACCTACATGCGGGTCAGTCAGCACTTCCTTAGCTTCCTGCAGCCTAGCAAAATTGCACTTTGCTGTTGGGTCATTTAAATTTTTGTCAGGGTGAATTTTCTTTGCTTTCAATCGATATTCTGTCAGGATTTGTTCCATCTAGAAAAACACCAAAATGAAGCTAAGTAACAACAAACATTTCGAGTTTGCCCATTTCACTCATGTCTGCATATGTTATTCTACCCTAGGATATATATACAACATACTTACCCACATGAATGTTCAATCTCACATTTTCTTTATTACACTGGAGGTAGGTGAATTTGCTTTCAGCACTATACTTCAACTTAAAAATACCATTGATCGCACAGGAGTTATGCTCGGTAAAAAACGGGTGCAACATTTCTTCATTGCCAAGCAGTGCAAATGCCTTTAAGAGTGTATATAAGAATAGCAGTCAATTTGAAAATTCATCGCTGCCACATCATATATTTGTTTCCTTTGACAGTGAAAGAATCGAAGCAAGTTTTGAGGTCTAATAATTTTGTGTTGATGTTGCAGTCACACTGCATTTTCGCAAGGGTCGACAACCAGCAAGCACATTCAAACCATTCACCAGGTTCGCAATTAGCAGTAGAGAATACACATTGTGTAGAGATTACTCTGTAGTTACTTGGTCGTCCAGAGCTAATACAGTAGAGATGTTGTGGACAGAAAAATTTTGCCTTCTGTCAGCACCGCCCAGCGCATTTGTTCAGCATACCCCTGTCCGCAACCACATTGCGACAGAAACCAGGGTTGAAGTGATGCATATGACTCGACAACATGTTTTCCATCTTTTATTTTGTCACGCCATGCGTTGCCTTTCGCCATTTTGTGCATTAAGCCAAAAGCCATCTTGCTGGTTGCCACTGTATAACAACCTATCGACATTGTAGCATTGGCTTCACCTACACAGGTACAATTCACTCTGATGTTTGTCACCAAAAAATCCTTTATAATTGCTTGGTGCCAAAGGTTCAGAAATAATAACTTGGTGTTTCCATACCGGTTGCAAATGGCCAATGGACACATGCATAATAGGCTTAAACTACTGTATGAGAGCACCACATATTCAAACCTGCATTGCAACGTGTGCGATGCAATTACTGTAAGTCTAGGCTACTCATTCATATTTACATATGCTAAGCACACTGATTCCACGTCCATGCAGTACCCCAAAATAAAAAAGCATGTTGTTCAAACCTCCCAGTTATTTACAAACGCAATAAGATCTTTTTCAAGAAGGGATAGCAAAAGTATTGATGTCTTTTAATTGTTTTCTTTTTAACTGATACAGTAATGGATGCAGGTCTGTAGGAGTTTAAATAAGTTTATCCAGGTTTTGTATTTGGTGTCAACCGTCACGTACCAGCTAAATAGACTTTAGCACCACCAAACCTGCATGGCTTGTTACAATACCAGTTCTTATTACCTGCAACATACAGCGCCGAATGCTAGCGCAATCACGCCACAGAGGTGGAAGAACAAATCATACTTGTGTCATTGGACCACTGAAAGGGTTAAAACGCAAGAATACAGAAAGCGCTACAAACAGAGTGCAAGATACAAAACACTAATTTTGCAAGGACAAATCTTTGTAACTTGTAGATTGCATAGACTCGATGTAACGTCCTATATTTCCACCTGGTACGCGTTGTGGCATGCACACAGCGAATTATGTAAACTCACCTTGCCTCATGAGTTTCCTGCTAAAGCTTTCTTCTGGCTACCTCACTATTCTGTCAGCATATGGGCCAACTCAGGAGAAAGATGTATTCTACGATCAGTTGTCCAGATCTATCAGATTGATCCGGCCGGTGACCGCGTTGTACTTGCCGGTTAACTTCAATGCCCGTGCTGATATCTCCTGGTCTGGTACGCTTGATATGCATGGAGGGGGGAACTTCAATGAAAATGGTCAGCACTAGAGTCCTGCGCGGGTTGAAATTTTTTGTCCGCTCCCGCCCCGCAGGAATTTGAAAAATCTTGCCCGCTCCCAACCCGCCCCGCACTGTTTCCGTCCCAAGCCGGCACCTGTCACGGAAAACCACTAAAAACTCATGCAACATGTTCCATCGCTAGTGGCAATTTATTCAGTGGTTCATTTCAAAACCAACGGAAGTCTTGAAAAGCACTAAGTGAAACCTAGTCAAATTTCAGCGCTTCTTTCTCAGAGCACTGTTAAAGAAAATATGTCGTTCACTGAGTGACTCTTTTAAATTTGCTCTTCTGCTATTCACGACATGGTGATCGATACTAAGCACTCGTTCATTAGTAGCGCTGGTTGCCATCGCGCAGAACATATTTCCTGCAAGACCACTGAGACCTAGAAATTCCAATATGTGGTCTCGCCACCACTGGAGAATGTCTCTACACCAGCTACGTTAAACCCAAGGCCCGCATGCGGCCCACCACGCTTTTCATTATTGTGTATGTAGAATACAACCGCGGCCTGACTTTAATTTTATAATGCCAAATTCGACATTTTCGATGCAGTGTTCTTTAGTGCCTGTTTATCATGTTCCACGCATTGGTAGTTTCCACGTATCTAATCACGCCTGGGTGCAAAACTGATTTCTAGCTTTCTGATTGTTTGCTCATGTGTTCCTCTGCACCAAATTAATTTCTAGCCGCCCTTGTTCTTCTATTGGTAATAACACTAAATTTGCCAATGGCATCACACTTTGGGAGTGATTAAAAGTACCATACAGCCGTTGCCATTGCAGTTAGTATTCAAATGCTCTCAGCAGCTTTAAACCACCAGTTCTTAATCTTTTCTCTGCCACACCTCTCATTCGTAATTTTCCTGTTTCAAGACCCCTGATACCAAGCAAGTTGTAAAAACAAATATATTTACGGGTAAATTTATTGATCAAACTTTCCATGTTGTAGAGTACCTAAAGGCTCGCGCCCCCCTAGGGAGGCGTGCCCCCGGTTAAGAAGTGCCGCTTTAAACTAAGTTGGGGTTTGCTAAGATGAAAGTAAGCCATTAAATGTGCGACCCTCACGAAGATACCGACGCATTTTTGGCCCAGTACGGCATTTCGGTTAGCATAACTGCTCTACACCTTCGTACCACAAGCTCATAATAGCATTAAGTATTTTGCCCTTGTCACTTTCACATGCATGGAGTCAACATTCAGTAACACGCACAAATAATTTTCATCCCGCGCATGCCACGTAAATGCGGGTACCCGCAACCCGCGCGAGTTAACCCACCCGCGCAGGATTCTAGTCAGCACCTTCTTCTGCTATGCTCTGCCTTTGATCTCTGTCTTGTAATAAACACAGATCTCGCTGGCACATGAGTTTCAAAGTCACATGGATGCACCCTCGCTCTTGACGGTGGCATCAACTCGACCACGTGATCGTGAGGAGGGTGACAGCTGAACAAGGTCAGTCACTGTCGCAGCATGCATTCTGCGGACTGCAACACAGATCATGCACCAGTCCGCTGTAAGCTTGCCTTGCGGACTAGAAAATTTCACCTGTCTCGCAGCAGACCATTTCCTTCCATTGACTGCTCTGCAATCAAAGACCCTGTCAAAGTAAAACGATTTCAAACTTTGTTCCGCAGCCACCTCGACTCATTCTTTCCTGCTCCCATGGATCATGACGACGCCTGGTCAAAATTCCGTACTGCAGTCACTGCTTTCGGTCACCCATCTAGAAAGCAAACGGAGTGGTTTCGCGACAGTGCTGACTTGCCCTTACCGGCACTTGAAACAAAGCGCAAAGTTAGAGCCAGCGTTCCCACTCATGACACCGGTCATGGCAGGTTACGCCTAACCACTGCAAAAGGTGACGTACAGCGTCTCACCTGCACAGCTCTGCATCGCTACTGGACTTGCCTCAGCCAACGCGTTCAGTGCTGTGCAGACACTGCATGGTGGCGTGTGCCAGGATATCAAAGAAGAAATTGGTCCAACATCCAAAAAGACTGCCCGCTGTTTTGTCCGAAAATGTTAGATCAATCAGCGACCTTGAAAAGCAGCTTGATTGCTGGGCAGACCACTTCAGTTCCCTGTATGACAAAGATGTACCTGTGAAGCAAGGGGAAATTAATGCACAGCCGCTGATCCCAGCGCGTCTCAAGTTGGATGCCGAAATCCCTCCAGGCGCAGTGAAGTTACAATCAAATTGCTAAAAAACAATAAAACTTCAGGAGCTGGTGGCATACCTGCCATTTAAGCAAGTCGGCAGGACTGTAAGTTATCGAGAAATTTCGCTGCTTAGTGCTGCTGGGAAAGTTTTAGCCCGCGTGCTTCTTCCGAGACGGCAGGTCATCAGAGAAAAGGTCCTTCCGGAGAGTCAATGTGGTTTCCGTTCATCGCGCTCAACCATTGACGTGGTGTTCGCATTAAGACAACTTCAGGAAAAATGCATCGAACAACAGCATCCTCTATACGTGGCGTTCATAGACCTGATCAAGGCTTTCAACCTTGTTAGTAGCTCTGTGTTATTGGCGATCCTCAGGCGCTTTGGCTTTTTTCTGATCAACATTATCCTGAAGCTCCACGATGACATGCATGCTATTGTTCAGGACGATGGCTCGAGATGTCATTTTTCAATCAAATGTGGAGTCAAACAGGGGTACTACGTCCATGCTCCCACCCTCTTTGTAATTTTTCTCACTACACTGCTCAGTGCTCACACCTGCATTTCGGCAACCGTCTGGAGTATTACTGCATTGTCGCACCTCTGGGAAATTTGTTTAACTTTTCCTATCTTCGTGCAAAGTCGAAAGTGAGACAAATGTTCATCCGAGAACTGCTCTGTGCGGACGATGCTTCCTTTGTGGCAACCTCCAGATCCATCCTTCAAAACCTCTGCAGCTCCTTCGCTAGTGCCTGTGCTGAGTTTAATACTACTATCAGTCTGAGCAAAACCGTGGTCGTATCTCAGGGACTCTTTCCGCAAATCAGCATAAATGGAGCTGTGCTGCAGTCAGTGGAAAAGTCCTGCCATTTGGAGTCAGCAGTCGACAACACAAACTCCTTGAAATCGGAGCTTGACATTCACATAGGCAAAGCCGTGACAACGTTTGGGCAACTTCGTCCACGTGTTTGGCATAATGGCAACCTTTCCATCGGAGTTAAATCCAGGTGTACATGGACTCTGTTATCAGTGTGCGCTACTCTATGGTCGTCAAACGTGGACAATGTACCAGCACCAAGAACGCCGTCTTAACTCTTCCCACCTACGTTGTCTGCGTTTTATCAAGGGGCTGTCTTGGAGGGACCATATGCCCAATACCTCAGTACTGCAAGCGACTGGTTCCTACGACCTCATAACCAATAACCAGAGCCGTATCAGCCGCACTCCATACCCCCCAATTGGGGGGCCCACGCTGTCACAAGGGCCCAAAATTCAGTCCCGTCACCACTTAGCCCCTCAAAGAAAGCTTCGACCCACCAAGTCGAAATATGAAGCACTACAACTCACCGAAGTTGGGGGCCTTTGAAAGAAAAGTGCTTATACATTACAGTTACTTTGGGTCCCTTTGAATGTAAGGTATTTATGCATTACAGCTGCTGCTGGGGGCCCTTTGAAAGCAAAGTAGCTTACTTATATATTACAGTTGCTGTTGGGCCCCTTTGAAAGCGCAAGCTACTTTACTGCTATTGTCGGCCCCTTTGACAGTGTAGTGACCTTACTTACACATTATATTGGCTATTGTGGGTCTCTTTGAAAGCGTAGAACTTACATATTACAGTTGCTATTTTGGGCCCTTTGAAAACAGAGTAGGCCTACTTGCAGAATGCAGTTGCTGTTGGGTGCCCTTGTTAAGCAGAGTAGGCCTTCCTGCACATTACAGTTGTTGTTGGGAGCCCCTTTCAAAGAAGAGTAGCCTACTTACACATAGCAGTTGCTCTTGGGAGCACCTTTGAATGCAGAGTACTGAATTATGATGTGGTTCGGAAAATATTATATGAGCGGATAATCAACTTTTCACCAAAAGTGAGGAATATTTACAGGCGAAATACCTTGAGGGGGGCCAAAGCAAGTGCTTCGCTTGCCTCCCCTAAACACATCACTGGATATAACCGTGACAATGATCCTACATGAGAATATGAAACCGATTGAACACGTTCTGCTTCATCAGATATGCATACTTTTTCACCTGATGTGTGCATGTAAACACTGCTATATAAAGTTATCTTTATATTATTGAACACATTGAAGTTGCTGATGAATTTATCACTTCAAAAAACGCAGATTTAATGCGATTTTTCATAATTAAACCTACACACCCAGGTCGACTAATAACACAGATCTGGTTGGAAAAAATCCTCAGTGGGAGCCCTAGTCACATGCGGAAAAACGCCCAATAGGCCTCAGTCTATATTTGTCAACATTTATAGGCGATTTTAGATGCAAAATGTTATTACTGTAATCCAAACATGTGCCGTGCACCAGGAGATTAACAAGTCGAGACATCAGCAAGGTTTATGCATGCGTATTTCAGCCAGTAACAAGCCCAATGCGCATGCTTTGTAAGCATACTTCACTTAAGCTCATTGCATGGTAAAGTTTATCAGTTTGAACGAATGAAAGAAACGTTCATCACAGTGCACATGCTTTGACCAGCCTCATGTTTGCTGCTTTGGTAACACAGTAATGTTTTCATAACTGTATGATAGGATTTATTGATTTCCTGCATTTGCGTTTTATTACGACATCTCTAAATAATAGCCGTCAATTAAATAACAATGATTTATGACACAACTCCTTTTGTTAAGCTCGTTCAAAAAATTTTAGTTAAAAACCACAAGAAATATTTATAAATAATTTGCATTATCTGAAAATGCTGTTCATGTTGTGAATTAAATATAAACTTTCAGAATGTCTAGTCCCCTTGCACAAACGTGAAGGTCCCCAATGGAAGACTTTCTGGTGACAATTCTGCCCAGGCCGCAGACACGGGGGACATTTGGGGGAAGTTACCCCCCAAATCTTTTTTAAGCCTCCCAGATTTCGTTGTACTCAGAAAATTTGTTTTAAACATGTGATAAAAACAACTATATTTCCCCCTCAAAAATGTATTTACCCCCAAACATTAAAACCTGCCCACGGGTCTGATTCTGCCAAAGTTGTGCCTGCAATTAGGATATTTGGTTTTGAAGGTCATTCGGCCTCGAGATGTAGCATAACATCAAAAACGTTTTTTATAAATCACCATTAGGGGGGCCCCTGTAAGCATTTTGGGGGGAGCCCAGAGTTGGGCTGCTACGGCACTGCCAACAACCATCATCAGACATTGACATCAAAGATGGTCTGGTCATGTGTACAGGATGGAGGACAACTGCCTGCCAAAGCAACTTCTGTATAGCGAACTACCCAATGCTCCCCGACCGACTGGGTGTCCAAAACTGCGTTTCCGGGACGTCTGAAAGCATGACTTAACACATTTAGCATAACAGATACTTTATGGGAAAAACTCACTTGCAACTAAAGAGAGTGGAAGTCAGCCATTGAAGCTGAAAAACAAGCATCCAAAACATTGTTGGTGGATTGTAAGCGCTGCCATACTCGTCGTCGCACGCCAAAGATAGGCCATACTGATGATGACATACAATGATCATCATGCGTATGTAACTATTTCCATTCCCTGGGATCGGAATGTTAAACTGGGTAATTTTAACTGTCAGGAGGAAATCGTCCTTGTGAGAGTGCACATGGTGACATTTTAAATGTTTAAATTCCAGAATGTGGTACCACATGTAAAATAAGCCAAATTTTAAAAGATACTCAAGGCCAAACAAAATATTTGCAGCCAAGTCAATTCTGAAAACAGCCACATTTTCACAATTTGGCCCAAAAAGGGCAAGTTCTCAACCCTGCATTGAAATAATGTGAAGCGCAGGGTAAATGCTGAAATTCTTCTGCAGGTTTTTCATTTCTGACCAAACAGGTGTTGGTATTTACCATACCTACTACCTATGGCTACTTCGTGAACATATTATTGTGCATGTAGGCAAGAATTTACCAACCATATTAGTTGCGGAACAGGACCTACTTTGCCCAAACGTAGTTTGATTTTTTTAGCTTTGTGCAATGACCTGATGCACATGCTAATGTTATGAGATATACTCATGCCAGGGATAACTAGAATCTCGTTCTAGATATTACTGACTCATATAAAATAAAAGACTGTAGGAAAATCTACAAGTGGAAACCAATGACATGTCATCAAAGAACCAGCAAACAACTGATTTTCATTGCGGGGGACCCATTGCAACAGGTGCCTGGAGCAATTACCCATGCAGCCTCTCCCTTTAATTTGGCCCTGGTTCTGCACATTGTCTGTTGCAAATGTGGTCTGTTATCAGTGTTTTTTAAGGTGTTTTCAGAGACCAAAATGGCTTTTCAATTTCTTCCAATGCTCTCTCAAAATGCAGCAGAACTCACTTTACTACCACCATCAAAATACATTACACCTTGCTTTTGGACCATCTCTGTATTCAGATAAAATAATTGCAGTCTCTCAAAATGTCTTTGAAGTCAACAAGGTCAAACCTTAAAAAAACGGTGTGGTATTAACGTGGTCTGTTATTGACAGGCAGGGCCTCTGAGAGAAATTTTACCAAGGGGTACAAAGACCACCCCCTAGCGTCTGGGACTATCATCAAAACTTGCATAACATATATGTATAGTCATCGGTATATAGATAAAAACAGCTACCAGGCTAAGATCCAGAATAAGATCAATTGTTAATCTGGCTTACACTTGTAATCTTGTCCTGGATTACAGAAACTCGTGCAAGCCTACTTTCATCCTCCCGGTCCCAAGTACCCACTGGGACCAGGTACAATGTACCCCTCTTGTAGGCCCAGCGAACAGGTCTGTTATAAACAGGTATGTTAGAAACATGGCCATTTTGAGTGGTCTCTTATGAGCAGCATGTTATGAACAGTTCTGTTTTGAATGGACACCGATTTACACATACCATAGCATTACATATATGATAAAGATCATGTGAAATATTTTCATATTTCAGAAACATATTGTGTTTTACCATTGTTGAATTAATTTGCTTTTAATAAGTAATACTGTAAAAGCACCTTAGCACCCACAGATAAACAATATACATATAGTTCCTTTAATTTAATGGTAATTAACTTACGCTTGATAATTCAGTACACCCAATGATTTTGTAGTAGTCTTCTGTTGGATCTTGGATAAATGTTTCATCAAAGTATGCCATGTTCACAGTTCACACTATTACTAATTTTCTGTAACAGGAGAAAGCTCCCAGCAAGTAATGTTAAATCACTAACAGCTCATATTGATGACAAGTTACCAAATGCACACCTACTGCATAACCTAGCACAGGGGTAGGCAGTTAATTTGGCTGGAGGGCCACTTTGAGAAGGCCATATTTAGTGGAGGTCCATACCTTCTAAAAAACAGATCTCGGTTCAAGTGGACTTGACAAGTTGGATAAATTTTAGATTTGAAGAGTTTTCCTGAGTGCTTTCGTTGTCCACTCAAAATGCTGTGGCAGACCACATGTAGTCAGTGGGCCGCTAATTCCCACCCCTTACCTAGTGTGTCACATTCCATTTTCACAGTGACAGATTTTAATCTGAAGCGTTTAGGACTACAGCCTCAAAAACATATGTTTAAATGTTACTTTACATTAAATTAAGGGCAGCAACAAATCTACAGATGTTTTTGGAGCAATGCAAATACATTTCAAAGTAATCTTGGAGAAATGGTAAATCTGTAACCTACTTCACTTCCTTTTCATTGCTTCATTAGGTATACTTTATGTACATATCACTGTCCCATTAGCCACATGCACAGATGAGTTGTCTTATTCTACATCATAGTAGACAGTGTGAGAAATTGTATTACTAACTTACTTTCTGATTGTTTTCACACAATAGTGTAAGCATGGTCAAATACAGGAAGCACTAATATATTGGTTATTTTCATATAATAAATCAAAATATGAGTGTGATACTGAGCAAAGTTGATTTTACTGTCTAAACTCCCATTAGCCAGGTGCAACCTTAACAAAAAGAATGTGCGATTGGTGTGGTTCATTGCAAGAATGAGGGGATGTTGTTGCAGCCACTCAGTTGGCATTACATTGAATGTGCAATCCACAATGAACAGGATGTGTGCCAAGAACAACACCTACATATATGTGGCAGGAACAAGCAATAACAGAGTGATCTCTATTGTTGCTTGCTGCTGCAGTGTGAAGTTTTGCGCACTTGCCAAATGGGCTTTCCGCTTGCAACACTACCAAAGTACGCGGTTTATATACCAAGGAGTTGTGCAACATAATAGTAATATGACAAAATAAACTGTTTAGCACAAGCTTCCATGTAAGTCTGTTTGATTACCATATTCCTGTGCAATGTGAAATTGGAACTGTCGTCCACTTGTGGCATAATGTTGAGAAGTCTCTTGAACAACTGATTTTTTTTATAAAATGAAGTTCATGCTATCCCAAGGTAAATTTCACAGGGTGTTAGATGATAGCAAATGCTGGAATGTAAACTTGCCAACCTGATAGCATCAACTTCATTACTATACAGGTCTTGGAGTTGCCACAGATCAAAGATTTTTGCATGGATGCTGGCAATAGAAATTTATGCTTGTTTTAAATGAAACATGTAAAATACAAAGATTGCAGTTGCTCTGTTGTGGACCCATGTCATGGCCGAAGAAAAGCTTGAATGTGCTCATAATGTAAATACTTTTAACACATAGCTGTATGAGACAGAGCTGGCACTAGCAAATTAAGATAAACTAAAGAAAACCAAGTCTTTCCCTTCATCATAAATGGCACTAAAATTACAAAGTGCATGAACAAGGAAAATAAAGCACTTAGTATTTTCGAAAACCATCTGTGCTAACATTAACAACATGGAAATAGATATCCATAAAGTGCTAAATTAATATAAGATCAAGTAAAAACACTTGAAAAATTAAGCTGCTTAGAATAGCCTGCACTATATACTGTTTCATTTTTAGCAATATTAGGTGTTACAGTTATGCAGGTACTCTGACAGGGTTGCCAGGTTGGTGTTTTTTAAGCCAACATACAGAAATTTAGCCTTGTATCAATCGGATGGCCAAAAAATTTCACTTGACCTTTTTCTAGCCTTGTTTCAAGTGGTTGACCTTAAAAGATTCATTTGGCCGTTTAGCTCTTTTACACTGAAAAATGTTCGTCTGTAGAAAAATATTTATTATTCCATTTTTCATGGCAATACTTTTGCAAAATGTTTGTAATAAATGCTGTCTTAGACTGACGTCCACGTTGTATTGAAGGAAGTGAGATTTGAAATACATTTTTTGCCTTAATCACTGGAAGTGAGTGCACTGTGCAGTGTGTTGCAAGTACTGTATAATGAAGATTCAAGGCTGGCAGACAGGTCTGTGATCGAAATGCAACAATGACATTGAGAAAGTGGAAAGTCGCTTATGATTCTGGTTGTAAATACGAGAGTTCGAATTGGAAAATACTTTTGTATGGGTGAAGAAAACTGCCAAGAATCATTCTGAAAACTTCAGCATCATTGTTCCCAAAGTGTGCAATCTCATATACCATGAAAAGTCAGAGAAATGTCAGCAATGAACTCCAGTACAAGACCACGCAGTGTTTAATCTCAATCCACAGAAAGTTTCTAGTGGTATTCATACAATTTGAGCTTTTTTTCATGACAAAGGAATAGAAATACAACAAAAAATTTTGGCTTTTTTTCTGGTCTTAAAATAATTGGTTAAGCCTTTTCCAGACTTTTTTGGCACTGTTTGGCTTTTCACTGAAATGTTCATCTGGCAACCTGTACACTAGTTTGTGTACACCAACATTATGATCATGCTAAGTATGCCAGGCATATTTTTCATTTTCAATCATCACATATGCAGCATGGCATTGTGGTTTGTTTTGTTCTGTGTCCTAAATTGAACCTGATTGTAAAAAAACACACATTTAGCCATTTCTTTCACACACTCTTTTTCCATTTCCACTTCCATTTCTCACATATTTTTTGTTTGTTTCACACATACAGGGCAAACATAAGTTGTTTGCTTGCAATCATCTGTGAAACAGGTTACAATGAGCAATTAAGCTATATTTCCTGAATGGGGAGCATGCCAATTATTTTGAAATATCATGCAGCTTGCAGTGAAAGTCATTGAACAACATATGTGAAATACCACAGCAAGATTTTACAACTGCAGTTTACACTTGGTTTCTATAAATGATATGCACTAATTTATTGACAGCATTATTATCATGTGATGCTTTGTTTCATACTACTGTAATGAAACTGCCAGATTAGGTAGTCTGGACACTGGACAGCTAAACCAACTCAAACACATCCTAGTCAAGATATTCACCAAACATTTTTTCCTATGGCTGCAAAAATAACATCTACTGGAAAGTCCAAATTTGGTCATATGCCAAAATCGCCACCATTGGCTTTGAAAATACGGTTGCTCTTTTTTTAATTGGCTGTTATTTCTGAGCACCATCTCTGGCAGATTTTGCTCATCTCAGTAACTGACTTGTTTGAACTTGGGATTCAAAATTTTTAATGAACTGAGTTGAGTTGAAATCAACCAAGGATAATTACCTTTCTCAGTTCTTTCAAATATCAATGAAAGACCATAAATCTAGTTAATGACTCCACTCACTAACAATTATGTTTGCAAAGATCACACTGTCATGTCAAAGAGAAAATTTTCTTTTCTACAATGAAAGTAAGACTTCATCTCTATCACTTGTTTTACAAACAAGTTTTCAAAAGGATTTTTGATTTGATATAAATTGTGCTAAAGCTAGATGTTACAAACAATTTTTATATGAAGCTTTATAATCCATTGAGATAAAAATTACCTGTTTCATTTACCTACATGCATACACGTAATGTGAAGAACCTGTTTATTATTAGGTGGTTTTTCATAAGTTGATGATATTATTTATAAAAAATGCACAAAAGACAAAATTTTTATGACATACATAACTTTTGCATGTTCACTGACCCATGTGAAATGCGAATTTTAGATGTGGGACATTGAAAGTAATAGGAAGTTTTAGAAAATCTTAATAAAGTCAGTGTAACAAAGCGACTTCATTTGTAATTACCTAAATAAACTGGGCAGTTCTCATATGCATAAAATATGTCAAAAAAGCAGTATTATCACAACTGAATAACAAAGTTGTTAGTATTTAGTAAGATATATATAGAAAGCATTGTTCAAAGCAGGGGACAACAATTAAAAGCTCTACATTTTCTGTAGGCATTTGAGCCGACTGGGCTCTGCTTTCATTTTTTTGATATGATTCAAACCTGCACATATCTGTATTCAAGTAACTTCAATCCATAGGTGAAACAAGCAAAGAATCTATCGCAAATTTTAATAGGAAATTTATTTCACATAACCCTAAACACAGTCAGTCCTTACATCTTTTTCAAATGGAATCCAAGATTCCTTGTTTGTCTCATCTGTGGAGTGAAGTTACTTTAAAGGAAGGGTCTCAGACATGTCACCTGTGGGACACATGTGGCCCATGAGAGCATTTTTATGCAGGATGCAATGCTTTTTGAGAATTTTCAAGCAATTAGCCTTCATATTATTTACTTTAGTTCATTCAACGGTGTTTAAACGTGCTTGGCCAGCAAATGAACAAGTTTGAATATAGAGACAGGTGGAAATGATTTGCCAGTAACTAATAATACCTTTCACAAGAATTAAGATGCAAAAGCTATTCTTAATAAAGTTCCAGCCAAAAAAAATAAATTTGGGTAACAAAAGCCGAAGATTGGGTAAAGAGATTTTTTATCCAACTTTTTTGGCCATAACTTTTGAACCAGAAATGCTAGAAAGTCAATCAAAGGCTCAAAAGACTAATATTTTAGCCTAGTTTCTATTAGAATCTTGAGCCAGATGCTACCCTCTTGCAGCAGTGGCCTAGGGCCCGATGACCTCATCCAAAAATGGCTTCAACCCATACCGCTTATGATGTCAGCCACAAGGAAACTGAAACCAAAACCTAAAATTGTTTTCCATTGCGAACTAGAAGACTCACGAGTCTTTTAAAGGTTGTATTTTATCCAACTTTTTTGGCCATAACTTTTGAACCAGAAATGCTAGAAAGTCAATCAAAGGCTCAAAAGACTAATATTTTAGCCTAGTGTCTATTAGAATCTTGAGCCAGATACTACCCTCTTGCAGCAGTGGCCTAGGGCCCGATGACCTCATCCAAAAATGGCTTCAACCCATACCGCTTATGATGTCAGCCACAAGGAAACTGAAACCAAAACCTAAAAGTAAAATTGTTTTCCATTGCGAACTAGAAGACTCACGAGTCTTTTAAAGGTTTGAACAGCTCTGTAGCACAATCGACTCCTGAGTTATGGAGTTAGAAAGTAGTGCAAAAATAGTGCCTCATAAATGCAGACAACCAGAAAAAAATGACATTTATTGGCATATTTTTTATTTAAACGTCAGCATAAGTATAAAAATAATATATGAGATTGTATTCATGACCTTTGTGAGCAAATAAAACTGAGAAAAACAAATTAGCAGATGAATATGTCAGCCATCAACAACATGTCAACACAAAAAGCTCACTTTTTACGTGGTGGTCCTACATTTTTGGCTGGGAAAGTAGGAATTAACCTCTTAATTATTTGTTGCTTTAATTTAAGTCACTTTCTGACATTACTGCTGAAAATAAGATCAAATAAGGGCGCAAGTCCAAAATAAGTACATTTCTTAGAAATAAGCAGAATGAAGTTTTCTTAAGACAGTCCTCTTCAAGGACAAATCTTACAAACAAGGATGGTATGGTAGCCCTGATTATACTTACAGGTAACTCATAACTATAGCCTATCACTGACTGAAACACTTGTACAAAACCTACTGACTGCAACAGTGTAAAAGGAGGCTAAATTATTCATTCATTAATCATTCAATTGGCTTTAGCCTACACTTATACTAGTCTAGTAAGTTACTACTAACAACTAAGTAGGCAACGAACTACACACGACACTTAAAAACAATTATACAATAGGCTACTACTGTGTAAGGTTCGGTTGAAGTACCATGACATGAATTCCGTCCAAAAAATATTTAAAAAAACAGAATATTTAACGAAGATTCAATTGCACAGTGAGAAACTGAAAAAACGGCCGAATTTTTATAGAGTGTAAAATGGCCAAATTCCTTTCTTCATGGCCAACGGACTTTACAAATGGCAACCCTGTTTATAAGTTGTTTAAACTCCTCAGCTGGAACAAATCAACCGTGAAATGGTTTCAACATACTGTAAAAACAAGAAAAAGCAAATTTGAAAGAAATTTAAAATGCAAAAAACTTGATGGCCTAACTATCAGAGATGAGCATTGGACTGGACTTGGATTGGACTGGACCGGACTATGACAAATTTTGTAGAGTTTGAATTGGATCCGGACTGTAAAACGTTTCATAAAGTATGACCGGGACCGGCTTTGGACTGATTTATGGAAAAGAAATGCATTATTTTTATCATAAAAAGATGTATTCTATTAATTTTTGGACTTTGTTTGGACTTGGATTTGAAATTTCTTATACTTTTTGGACTATTGTTGGACTTTGACAGAGTTTTTTAAATTCAGGACTGTATCTGGATTGCAAAATCAGACAGTCCGCTCATCTCTGCTAACTAGTGGTTCTCAAAATGATGTCCGTGATCCCTTACTAGGGCAAGCAATTATAATGGGACCACGTGACTACTGCTTTCACTACATGATATTTCTCGAAAGCACACAGCAAACCATGAGCCCTCAATTCTCGACAACACGGAGAGTAAATCCCTGTTAACTAAACCTTTCCATCAATGTTTGAAATGTGCTGAAGCAAGATGTTGCAGTTGACTGCATCGCCTTGAACTACTGAGGCAAGAACAAGGGAAAGATGGCAATTCGGGGCATTAACTAACAGGAAAGCAACCAGCAGCAATAGAGCTCCCTCACTGAGTTCACTCTGCTACTACTAGGTTGCACTATCATTATATAGGGATAAGAGAATTACGATAATTCGCTTGTGTTGACTCACAGTGACTTGTTACTCATGTGCACCATCTAGCGGTGACCATTTATTGACATGTGGCGCCATCTTCTGGCCGCCACAAAGAGAAAATCTTTAATAACTGGTCGAGCAAGCGAAACGTTTAAAAAATGCAAACGGCTAGTCGGCTACGTAATCAACAGTCCAGTAGTCAGCAGATGTGGCCGGAGTCACATTTTCCGACTCCGATTCCGCTCCTGCTCCTGTAACATTTTCCGACTCCGATTCCGCTCCTGTTCCTTTTGTGAATCCAAATCCTGACCGTGAAATTTTTCGAATTTGAGAATCCGACTCCTGTTCAGACTTTGGCTACCATCTTTCCAACCGAAATTTATCAATTTTTTTCTTAAGTAATGACCACGCAGACTCCTGTTCCTGTCAAAACTGATAAATGACTCCGGTCCGGGACCGGTTTTTCACAAAATTTTGACTCCTGCTCCGGATGCGAAAGAAAAGCATAAAATCCTGCCGGAGTCGACTCCGGCACTCCGAATCCATGGCCACCTCTGGTGATGGAGTCTCAAGATTTGGTCTCGGTTTTGAGACAGTGGTGATTCTAGAATTTAAAAAGTGGGGTGGGCACTTTGGGCCAAGGAAAAGTAGGGGGACCAACATAAATGTCTATCTTGCATTGGTGATTTTTTGTTGGTTTGAATATTAAGTTGCTATGATTTACACTGTCAAACCTAATACAGGCTTGTGAATATCATTAAAAATGAACTATCGTTATTATTCACTAGAGACACTTAAACGCAGGGGTGTAGTGGGGCGGAAACGCGTGTGAACGGCGTTTGTCACGCTGCTTTGCTTTACAATGAGTTTGAAGCTGTTTAAAAATGGCTAGCTTTTTTGGGTGCGTTCCCACATCTCTTTTGTTGGCACTACATCGTTGCCTAAACGCCACTGTAGATGCAATCACACACGTGTACTAGAGGTGTTTGGACTCTGATTTTTTTAAGTCCGGTTCCAATCCGGTTTTACAAATTGTGAATCCGAATCCAATCCGGATCCGGTACCAACTAGATTCAAGCAATCCGACTCCTGTTTGAGTCCGGGAAAATATAAGTCAAGCAAAGAACCAGTAACGTTTTTTCAGTGAAAACAAAATCCAAATCCAAACCGGATCCGGCTACAGGAAAGATAACCTCACTCCTGATTTTGTTGAAAGCAGCCGGATTTTGGATCCAAAAAATCCAAAATCCAGTCCATGCACACCTCTGACGTGTACTGCTATGTCGAATATCCTGTGATAACCATGCAACTTCTACAGTACTGCACATGTAAAACGAATCACCATTTTCCGTACACAAGTGTTCCGACCCCACATGAACGAAAACAGCTCCACGAAAGTGAAATGGTACTAACCAAGAATTCCATTTTGTCACAGAGACAAATAGGCTATTGATAGCAATACGTTTCGTCAAAATATTCTTACTACAAAACACGTAAAACTAAGCCATCTGCCAACGGACTACTGACTAATCCGTTTTTATGGTAGCATATGGACATTTTGTGATTGTGGTTTAACCATAACAATGTTATGCAACTACTTACAAGTGTAATGCCCATCTGCAGCGTGGATAGGGTGAGGACTATTGGCGGATCCAGGGGGGGGGGGCGGTTTGGGGCAACTACCCCCCAAACCCCTGTGGCGCCCCCTTGAATGGCGCTCCTTTGCCAAAAATGCGCCCCTTTTTGGTGCCCATGGAAGTAGAAACAGATTTAAAAATATTCTAAAATAAACAATGTTTTTTTGATTTGTTAAACGTCAGGGTTTGTGTTCCGGATTTTACCCAACCTCTTATCGAATAGCGTGAACGATGCTATTGTTTCGTAATAGAGAGAGAGAGAGAGTTTATTGGCGCAAATATTAAACAATTTCATACAAATTAAAGCTAAGGCGCTGGGACACCGAAAAAAACCTGTTAAACAGGTTGTCTCGTCGGGCGCCCCTCGACAGTTTC
>Ga0210059_1002397_pt1 | contig 29306 bp, 17 predicted proteins | sample Ectturendosymbi2_FD_188042 | JGI IMG/M metagenome (GOLD analysis project Ga0210059, IMG submission 188042) | Ecteinascidia turbinata endosymbiont from Florida, USA - Sample 2 (SPAdes) (version 2) | ecosystem: Host-associated > Tunicates > Ascidians > Unclassified | place: Key West, Florida...
TAGTTGAAACTCTGGTGAATGGTCTTCCATAAACTGAATAATGTGTGGTTGTAATTTGAAATAAATAGCTTTTTAATCAAAGTCACAATTGAAATTTTCATGGGTACACATCTTTTTGGGTCACCCTGTAAAATGTGGAAAATCACTAGCGGGTCGAAAATATTATTTAAGTTTACCTTCAGATTCTACCTTTATCTTCCCAAGGAAAATGGGGAGAGAAAACTACATCAAAGAACGAGAGATGCGTCTTTTAAACTAACTTTCTACGTGTCTGCTTCTGTTGGAGTTTCTTTTTGACGCGATGTTGTGTTCTGACTTGGGCAACGAAAATTGTAATGCGGGCCATATTAAATATTCACGCGGCCCGCAGGTTCCCCACCCCTGGGTTAGAGTGCTGACCTATGCCTGGTGCTGCATCCGTAAAATTTCAAACAATTTGGCTAGGCCTACTCCACGTTACTGTACTGGCTACTGAATCTGCACATTACGCCTGTGAAAGCACTGTATTTTTGTTTGGAAAATACAGTAATACAACAGGCATTTCTGAAATTTGACCAGAATAAAATAAAACCAGATTTTCAATAAAAACCCCAGAACCCCAGATAAAACGGAAATACCAGATCTAGTAAAAAAACAGCAGTGGCTACACTGGTGCTGACTGCTCTGCTTTACCTTTTTACAGCACAGTACACGTGCCAGGGTTGCCAACCTGTTTTCACCAAGAAAAAACAGACTTTGTCCCAAAAAACGTCAGAAAATACCAGATAGGAGTTTTAAGGCACATACACATAAAACAAGCGCAACCAAACACAAAATACACATTAGAACTCGTCAGAAACATCGATATAATATAATTCCACTCTTTGGAAGCATTTACTTTCCCTGTAATTACACTGTCATACATTTGTTTCTAATCAGTCCCATGGATCATTTTTAGGGCAACAGTAAAATTAAATATTTTATGCACCCTGCATGGTTATATAGACTCTTCAGAAGATATTTGTAATGAATATGCAGCTCACGCAGTGTTTTTCCAGAGCCAGGTCTTTCCGACTGCAAAAAGCCAGAATTTCAAAATCTGGCTTCAAAAAAGCCTAATTGGCAACCCTGACACGTGCTCTGAAAATACTGTGAAGTATTGCGCCATAAACGTTTAAGCGTCACAATCCGCGTACTATCGCATCAATGGCCATCTTCAGCGTGGCAACCTCAGCGTGAATAGGAACAACAATGCACGCATTTAGCCATTTAAATTGATGAATTAATAACGTTAGCAGTAATAATTAGGCTGGATGATGTTCTTTTGAGTAAAAGCACTTGCAAGCTTTCACAAATCTCGGTTATTTTGAAAAAAGTACATCCAAGAACATACAAAATCACAACTTGTAAATCGCATTTCGGACCCCCGAAAATCTTGTTTAAGGAACCCAGGGGTCCGAGAACCTCCGGTTGGGAACCACTGCGTTAAATAGTATAAGCAGCGGCAGAAATATAATAAGTGCCCAGTAAGTAGATGCAACACAGCTTTGTACTGCTGAACTAGGGACTAACGATTGAATACTGTTGTAATGTTCTGATGCAATGGTATGGTGTTGGGGATGAACAGGTAAGAATGTTCTCTTGAAACAACTCGTACTGATAAACCTATGTCAGTAAAAATAAAGAGCCAGCGGATGTGGTTGTCGCAAAACAAATCAGTTGTTTTTTTATCTGGCCTTAGATCAGGTTTCAGAATTTTGCTGAGATTTGTTGGACTTAGAATACTTGGAAAGATTTCTTGGATTTTTACTTGTGCTCCTCGCTGGGCGGTTACTGTACGTCTTCCGCAGTGAACTGCGATTTGTGCCCTACACATGTCTCTCAGTTGCCCGAAAACTGTCTTCAAATTTATTTGATTTAATTCCTATGGAGGATGAAATAAGTGTCGGAGCTTTCCTTATTGGTACACGTGAATAAACTTGCCAACCACAAGATAAAGGTCCCCACACTTACAGTACTGCCGGTTTCAGCAATGACGGGAATGTTTGTTGCGCTTGCGTTACAAAATTCAGAGGTCTAGTGCTTTCAGGCGTGACATCCTGCAGTTTTGCTTTGAGCATATTTCAATTAGGGTTTGCTTGTGTATTCGATGGCTTATTCTACGTTTTGTGCTTTCCAAGGCGTATATATCGGAGCAGGACTCAAGTGTTCTCATAGCGATTGCCGGTACGGGGAGATTCAAGAACATCTGGGATAATAAAATCGCTGGAAGAGTGAGAGTGCCATTCGTTTTTACGTCGGAAACAGGTCAGTCATGAATGCAAGTGGCAGTAGGAATGCACCAGTACCATTCTTAAAACAATGCCGATACTTAAATCTTTAGCCGATGTCAGTATTTCGATTTCCAGTGCTTTTGTGGGTCGTAACTTCGAAACAAACTAAAAAAAATTGAATAGATTGAACAAATTTTTAAGTAATTGTTAAACGTTACATGCACAAAAAAGAGATTTCCTTATATTACTCGAAGATTTTATGTCAGTGAAGCCTCACGAGCAAACGGAATTGTTGTGTACACAACTGCAGTATGATAAAATGTGTTCTATTTTTGAAAAATACATTTGTACAAACTTTAAGCACTTTGGTTATGAATTCTGGAGCAAAGTGAACAAAAACTGTTTGAAAGCAAGATTTACCGCCGCAACACCAACATCCCACAAGCCAACCTGATTCGCAGCACTTGCTATTCTCAGTACAGCGTTTTCTCAATATATGTAGACTGGAAAAACATTTTGCAGCTTTTCTGATTTCTCGGCAGCAGAGAAGCACGTCCCTAAGTCCCGATAACCTTGAAATTCAAATCAAACTGCCTATCTGCCAGTTTATGCTTTGTCAGATCGGAATTGCTCGAGAGCAGTGAGAACATGTAGTCCGACACGCATTGTTTTGTAACAAACTTGGTGCCCACATGAAGCGCACATATTCAAATAATTCTCAACAGTTGACTGCATAACGCAAGACGTCATCAGTAGAAGCAAAGTGATCAGCAGCGAAGTAATATCAGCTCTTTTGATTTTCGATCTTGATCCGATTAAAACTCGGTTATTGATAGTGAAAGAAAGATATAAATTACTTAATAGAGTGTTTCTGTGCACACTCAAAAGTTTTGATTCCGCCGAGAACTGAAAGCATTGGAGAAATGAATGTTTATTGAAAAAAAATATAAAATATGACAAATCATCTTTTTCATTTCAGAGTATTTTATTGTTTTTGCTCTTATTTATGACAATTATTTCCAGCTAAGCTGGGGTGGTACGCTTCATTTGTTTATGAACTAATGATATTTATTTTGCGTCTGGGTCAACTGCTGCATTAAAGCATAAAACATGCAAAACCTTGCAAACGTCTCGATCAGCTTAACCGTTTAATCGTATTGACATAATGGTGTTTTTCAAATTTTAAGAAACTCTGTAACACCTTTACATTTTACTACGGCTTCTATTCGATTTTTTATGGGACCAACTTACGCTGAACGATTGCTGAGATTTCGTTCGGATCACGTAATCGAACATTTACACCCTGTAGGTGAGGCTAATGCATATCAGTTAGAATTTCTTTAAGACGAGTTTTGTGAGATTGAGTTATGTGAAGTTGAGTCTCTTGGGAACCGTTATAGTTCTTCACCACTTCAGTGTTTAAGGGGGAGAGGGACTCCCTCGACGTATTTTCCGCGCAAAATCCTCATTTTTTTGGTGAAGAACGTATTGTCCACACATATAATGTCCTCCGAAGCAGAGCAAAAGTAAGTTCCCTACTTTCAGAGGGCCCCCAACCGTACAGAGTGTGTAACTACGCTGCTTTCAAAGAGGCCCCCAACAGCAATCGTAATGTGCAGCTACTCAGCTTTCAAAGAGGCGCCAACAGCAACTGCAATGTGCAGATACTCAGCTTTCAAACGGGCCCCCGACAGCAACTGTGATGTGTGAGTCCTCTGTTTTCAAAAGGGACCTCAACAGCAACTGTAAAACTAAAGAAGTGAGGAGAGATGGCAGCTTGCTATTGCTTAACTGTTATGTGTCGCTAGCTTTGCCTCCCCAACTTTCAGTGTTTTTAATGTTGTGCATCATTAATACCATTTTGCATTTTCTGATATGTCAGTGATGCCATATAATCTCACGAACGTATCCTTGAGTGGCTCGCGTATCTTCTTCCTAAGCTTGATCAAAAGGTCTTATCACGGTTAACTGAGTATGATGACGTCATCAGAAGCCCCCCTTTTCAGCCTTGCCTCCCCCCTTAAGTCCACCATTGCTCCACGTATTACATGATTGATTCAAAGGATTTACGCAGATTTTACCATTGGTCTGTTTGTCTCCTGACGTCTCTCGCGTTGTTTAAAATTATTGTCATAGGGACTTGCGAATGATGTTCAATGTTCCGATGGAGACTTGCCGTTGAGCTGATCCAAACGGTGGCGAGATATAACTGTTTTACGTTTTTTCTCCACCGCCTTTTATATTTTGTACGCTTTGTGGTTTTCCAAAACCGCTTCGTTGTTTTTTTGCAAAGGAATACTTCCACAACATTTCCAAGAAAAAAACGAAATTGTTTCTAGGAACCAGTACTTTTGAAATCTGTATATTTTCCTAGAAATCTATTTCTGAAGAAGGTTTATAGTAAATCCTACTAAATTTACTGAAGCTAAGGATTTAACTAACAGAAGGTTCGTTAATTTTAACCTTAGCTGAGGTGATGATCGTCATAGCTTTGACGCTTGTGCAGAATCGAAGCCCGAGACTGTCCAAGCAATTAACGCGGCCATTGCACTGTTTTCGAGTGAGACGTGCGTTGACTTCTTCCCGCGAGAAAACGAACCTGACTTCATAGAGTTTTCATCCTCTGGACACGAATGCAGGTATCAGAGACAGTTTTGTTGTTTTTGTTCATGAAATTTCAGATCGTGTTTATCGATCAATGCTTGGTGTGAAACCCGCCTCCATCTTTGTTTCTTTTAACTTTAACACCCGTTAAGAGTCGAGGGAGCAGCAGCCACAGAAGGTATCGAAATACCTCACGGTTTGCACACTCTGATGCTTCTGCTGGCTCCACACAAAGACACGACCTCTTCTTCGCCGCTAAAGTCTCATATCGATTTTTCAGTCATTAGGTACAAAAACCAATTCAGAAACTAGGGTTGCGGAGCCGGAGTTGGAGTCGTAAGGTGTCGGAGTTTTTTGAATGGAGTCGGAGTCGGATTTTTTTTGTCAGATATTTTACTCCCGACTCCGCAACCCTGTTAGAAACTAAAGCCCACCGTAGTATTGTTTAGAATATTCCGATTTATGTCTACAAAACGATTAGTTCACGTAGAACTGCCTTTGCTTTTTCAATCCATGAACATTATTTTTGTTTTGCTTTCCGTTGCTTGTGAATACCACCCCAAAGTACTTGCACTTCTCGACCTGTTGGAGTATATTGCCAATTACGTGCAACGCGCACTGGCTTGGTTTCCAGGGGGGACATAACAACTCGGTCTTTGTAGTGCTGATTTTCATTCCCGCTTGATCGCAAGCAGCTGAAAACCGTTTAAGCGCATGTTGAAAAGACCCTGTTGAGAAGATGAAAACAGCACCAAATCGTTTGCAAAAGTAAACGGTTGATTTGCAGCTTCCAACAGTGGCACCCTCGTCGACTGGGCTACGGGTGTCTGTCCAATTCGTATAGAATATGAGGAGTGGTGACAGCACACAACCATGTTGGAATCCAACACCGTCGGCATACGGTTTTGACTTAACGCTACTGGCGAACGTCTGAGTAGGAATACAATAACCTGGTGGACAGCGGAAGAAGTTCGTCAATACCACAGTCCCACCGAAATCACCAAGCTCTTTTCTCGATGAACCTGGTCTTATACTTTTTCGAGGTGTGCAAAAAATCATATTTGGCATGCTCTCAAGGTTTCTCAAATAATGTGTTGGAGAGTGAGATAGTTTCTGCCCACATGTGTGGTCTGTGGTTCTGCAGCCAAGGCGAAAACCGCACTGGGTATCATCCAGGTTAGGCTTAGGCATACCACGGCATCGTTTTCTATCACTGGGCATACTTTAGGGAGCCGAAGGAAGGAATGTTCTAGTAGTTAGTTGATTCCTTTTTTACCCTTCGTGTGCATGGAGGCGATCATCCCAGTTCACTAACCTTTCGGTGCTCCTCTAAATAGCCAGCCAGGCCTCTTAACACACCTGAGTTTTCCAGCGAATTTCTTGTCTGTTCAAGGCTTCAAACATTCATCGCAACCTGCAGCTTTCTCAACCTTCAGTGTGACAGCTGGGGAGAGTTCGGCTTTAGTGATTTTTTTCCTCCCACAAATGCAGCGCTCCAGCATGTGTGATGAATTTGAAGTGACTGTATTTAAAAGATATTTGAAATACTCTGTCCATATGCCAGAGGAGTTCTCATTGCTAAGCAAGACACCATGTTGGTGTGTGATGCATCTACAGCAGCAATAGATCCTTTGCCGCGGAGAGACGCCTGTTGGTTTGCTAGAACATTTTGTTGACGTGACTGTAAATTCTCCCAAGACTGCATTTTGGACTTTTGACCGTGAGGGCTTCAGACTTCTGTGTCTCACCATACCACGGATGAAAAGAAGATTCAGTTTTGTTTTGAAGCCAGGCGTTGTAAGCAAATTTCTTCGCTTGGATCGCATGTTTCACCTGCAGGATCAACAACGGGGTTACTTTTTTTGCCGTACTTCTGTCGCCACACCGAGTAGTTTCTGTCCACATATCCGAGCAGCTAATAAAACAACGGCTGCTTTCAACAGCCGTCGCTCCTTATGTCCGCTATTACATTCTGGAGGCTCCCAGAATAAGAACGATCCGTTGCCACAAAGTCTTTTTTACATCCTTATCCACGAGAACCTCCAATTATATTCGGCGAGACTTCCTCATCCTGCACGTTCGTGCGTAAGCCATTTCTGTTTTTTCGCCAGAGTTGCTGACAACTACGTGGTGATTACCATTCGGCAGACCTTAAGTTTCTTGGAGTAGAAGCACTCTTTGTCAGACCCTTGTGTCCCCTTAGATGCATAGTAGACGCGAAATACGGTCTCCAATTGTGGCTGGCTGATGGGGAATACTCCCGCAAAAATTTCGCCGTTGAACGGTAGAAGTACAAGCAAGACGTGCGGTGAAAGTTGTGTTTTGTCCAATCGAATGAACCTGTACTCGTTGCAATTGGATTTTTGTTTAAGTTCCAGCTGAAATATGTCCTGTAATGTAACCCTACCTCTTCCTCACCCTTGAAAAACCTGTCGTTTGAGAAACATGTAGTACCATTCGACTATAGTTGTATTGATCCCTTTTTTAATTTGATTTTTGTTTTTGTAGAGACCCACACCCTAAAAACTTCAATTATTGAACTACTATTTTTAAAAAATTTGTTAAACGACATCTCTACTGGTGCTTCAGTTAGTATAGCTGTTTTTCACAGCCACTTATGGCCATGCCCAACATGATTTTCGATAATAAAAAATCGTTTTGGAATGGTTGGTATCATTGCGTTTATGTGGCTCGATATTGAAAAATAAATCTTCGTTTGTTTCTCATTCGTAAACCCGTAGTTGCTTGAAACGTTTTATGCAATTTATGCCTTTGGTGTCTCGTTATTTGGTTGGTTTTGCTGGTGAGTTTGCAAAATCATACGATGGCTCCGCTAAAAGTGCTGAGGGCTTCTTCCATTGGCCGAAAGTGTTCAAAACTGACCGTATTTTCTACAGCGTTGTCCACATTTTTTGACCTGACCAGCCAAAATGTTCTGCATGGCGCATCTTTGTAAGTCCACTGTTTATTTGATGATTAACTTTTTCCGATTCTCGCTTATTGATTGCTGAAGACCTGCGTAGCCTACGTCTAATTGCAATTGGGCTTGCTGCGGTGATCCACTGAACTACATAGAGGTGTGTACGGACCCGAGTTGGTGGACATAGCGGGGTCCACCACAGCTACGCTGGTGAGCACTGGGAGAGGAGAGAAATCTTATTGTGACGGTCAAGTACTGATTGCCTACCTGCAGCACTCCTTAGCAATGCAATACTATCAGAAACGGCCTTAATTCGTTGGTTGAAAACATAACGCACTACAGGCACCAACATAGTCTTGGGTTTGAGGCAATTTATCAAAATGTCGTAGCCAAGATCTCCATTTCAGCAAGATTTTCTTGCTTCACTCTTCTGCAGGTAAGTTTATGACATTTGTCCCCTGAAGCTTTGCCTAGTGAGCAGTTTACAATAGTTTCCATGTTGTAGTAACTCAGAGAATGATTAATTAATGTTCAGAATCTGAAAAAAGCAAAACAAGCTAAAAATATTGCAGCAACATAAACACCTATCAGATGATATACCCATTTGGAAATCTATTGTTTTTGGTATCATTTTCCATAAAATTCTTGCCATCTTCAAAGTTACGTATCTTCTTTCAGACAAAACTTACATCAATCAAATTTTGTGAAGCTATAGAACCATATTTGCTTTATTGAAACTATAGAACCATATTTGCTTTATTGAAACTATAGAACCATATTTACTTTATTGAAACTATAGAACCATATTTGCTTTATTGAATGAAAAAAAAATTTTTTTGTCAACTTTTTGCTTACACGCCAAAATATTGTCTAAAAGACGAGGTATAAAATAATTTAAAGAAATTTTTCAACTCAATTTTCGCGTTGAACTTCTCATCTTTTCAATATATTAACTTCAAAAATGAATTCTCTGGGTCAAAAATGGCTAAATACTTGTTTTCATTGTAAAAATCCCATGAAGTAAACAGTTATTGCTATAAATTGCATGTGAGAAATGAAGCCAAAATTTCAAAATGCTGTATCTCGGCCACCAGTAAAGATATTTCAAAATTTTTTGCTATAATCATAATTATTCAATCTCTATCACATATGTGAGAACTAGCAAAACCCGTGACTAGTGGTTGCAAAACTTCAAAAAATGTGATGCAAGGCTAACCCGAAGCCTACGTTGTTTTGGATTTTCAGCAAAGCAAAGTCGAGATTTCAGAGATAGTGTATACAAATAGACCTTGTGGGTTGAAAATGACGAATTAAGCTGGTCTTTTGAAACACGTGTTACTCCGAGATAGATATCAGTGCATGACCCGGGAAATACTATGCACAGGCTAGTGTTTATGGCTAAAACATTCTTGGTTTTGTGGTTTGTAATTTCGGAAATGCATTAGTAGCCCTGGCGGCACTAATATTGCTTCTAAATAAGCACTCGTCTTCGCGCACGTGTGTTACCTCTAGAGCAAAAGTGCCTTTGGTAGGCCGCTACCAAACGCAGGTTATCTTAGCAGTGACTGGTTTATGAGGCTCTAGGATAGCCAGCCTTTTAGCTTCGCAAATTTTAGTACTGTCGTCATAACTAGCCACAGTTCGTGTTTCTTGCTTTGCTTGTTTTCAAGTGCCAACATTTCGCCTGGAAGTTTGGTCTTACGATTTTACAGGACTGATGATGCGTTGCAAAACGCGAAACTGGTTCCCTGTTAATAAACTGTGACCGATTTACTTGCTGCCATCTTTGTGGCTTATAACTATGAAAAATAAATATGCTTGAAAGTTTTAGTCGTCGCGGACGGATGAAAGCAGAAAGCAGGCAGATTTCAGAAGCTTGCCGCCAGGTTTCTTTGTTGTACTTCTAAATACATTGCGTGAGAGATGATCGCGTTTGCAAATGTATGGGAGATATTCAATCGAATAATCTGGAGCAAAGGCATCAAAAGCTTCTAACTTTTCTTTAAACAAATATTTTTAAAGAAACGGTTGCGTAGAAATAACATTTGTTGTCTTCATTTAAGAAGAAAATTAATAAACTGCATGTGATTGAAAACGAGGGCGAGCCTTGCGAGAATAAAAAATGTGATGAAAAGGCTTGCTGGCCTAGACGCACCTCGCTACTCACAAATTAACTTTCTTGTTCAACCAACAAGACTACAGGTTTGTACAGATTGCTGTATAATAATTCGTTTTGCTGATAGAAGTAATATCAATAAAATTTCAAGAAACTCTTACAATGCTTTAACGTTTTTTGCTGTTCTCCCCTTGATCCAGTAAGGTAGTTATGGTAACATTTGGTGTAAATGTGGCAATTGACTGAATTTTGTAACTTCGTAACATACAATTTATTGTGAAGTCGCGGTGTGTTAAGTGGTACGAAGTTTAGTGTTAAAACAAACTTTATTTCAAGCCTTAGTCCCGCGCTTAACACCAGCAGAATTGATATACCATTGACCTTTTCAAACTCATGCTGAAGCTGGGAGTCTGTCTGGAAATGTTTGCCGCGTGGACATTTGTTTGGCACCAACGACAGCTTATTTTTAAAGGAAGCACTTGGGAGCTGTTCTTACAAGTCGCAATTTCCATGCGCAGTGCGACGATGTCTAGCTGTGCAACCAAAAGTGACGGGTTAATCACGTGGTTTCGCAGCACTATCTTGTGTCTTACAACAGCTCCGACGTGGGCAAAACTGGTGGACGACAAACTGTCTCAGTTGCAGACGCTTGCGTGCACCTCGGAGTGGTACTGCACGTTATGATGCACGCACTTGGTTTTTGGCATGAGGAGTCGAGGCCAGACAGAGACAATTTCGTGTCGATCCAGACCGGCAACATAGCTGGAGGTATGAAAAAGATCGCTGACGTTATGTCGCTGGGTAGATGTCCACCGGCCTGCGATCACATTTTTCGTGATGTGCTATAGAGATGATCCCTGTGGGGAGCTGTTCCTTTGTTGTTTACTTTTGTGATTCAAATTTAAGATATGTGTGGACTTGGTTTGTAGTTTCAATTTCGGACCAACAACGCATAAACCACAAATATGGTGTAAATAACATTTTTATTACAAAGGCTAGAGATCCGCATGACGTGGTTTGGCAGTAACGCACAAGAACTACAAACAATTTACTCGCTACACACCTGAATGAAGTTTCAAATATTCAGTTTGATAAGTAAAAATGTTGGATTTAGACGAAGATGCACACCGCCGAACAAATACGGGTTAGACATCACAAAATGTCTTGGCGAAATGGGTAACATGATACAGGCAAAGAGGTGCATTCTTGACAATGCAAACTTCGACAGACATTGGTTTCAGCTATTCGCCGTCTTCTAACAGACTATGTGTAGCTGCTGCAGAGTTGACAGGTACACAATGGCGTGCAATAAATCGCAAAACAATATTATTATTTACTGCAGTGGAACACTGATCAGAAGTGCCTGTTGTTGAAGTAGCCACCGTAACTTATTTTTACGAGTTTCAGTTTTATCACTTAATGACATAATTCAGCATCAAGACACCACAAGGGTGACGTAGCCATATCTGATCGCAATTTGCGTTGCTAGGAAATCGATTTCGCGTCAGAGACGCATCTTCAGTCCAGCACATAGTTAGAACACGTTAACCTCGTCTCAACGTTGAATTTAGCTTTATTTTCAATGTAGTTTTCAGCGGAATTTTTACGTAAATTTTTATCTGTTATGCATCATAGATGGTATCCAGCCATATTTTCCGTTTTCAACATGTTTTCTGTATACACAACCTCGATTTCGGTATTGTTTGAGTTTAGCATTTTGATGTCTGGTAACTGGCAAGCAAATATGTCAAAACACAAGAGTTGATATGCCAGATGCTCGCTTCGATTCGCATCTCCTGATAGGATTCCAGTCTTCTAGTTTGTGTTGGAAAATTCGAATTGTGTGGACTTTGCAAAATGGTCCTAGCATGCCCTGAACCCGGTATTGTTTATCAAAGAAAAAATATGCGCTTTTTTCCAATAAAACGCGCTTCTAGAACGGAGCATCTGTAATTGAAATGAGCTTTCAATTTCGCAGCTGCCATAGCGGTGACCTGTCATTATCTAATGATTTGCATAGGAACCAATCATTGATCCAGGTAAATGTTGTGTCTGCAAACCAAAAAAATTAACTGGAAAAAAGCATGTGAAGTTCAGAATAAAAGTAAAATATTAAAACTGAAATTGAAACGAAGGTGAAAATATAAGCTGTCACCGGTGAAGTAGTACAGTGGATTGATCACGCGCTACTAATGCGGGTGGGCTGGGTTCGATTCCCGTTCGGATCATTTAAAAACTTTGAAAACGGTACTTGCTGCGTGTCGAACTTCGTGCTCGGCGTTAAGGAAAGGGCTAACGCGCGATGCTGCCTTTGACTCGCCACGAATATGAATAGCCACTTAGCCCACGGAGATGGGCGCCACTGACTGGTGTACAAAAGCGGATATAATAAAAGTGAACTAACAAATCCCAACGGAGATACGAGGTATTTGCACTATTGCATAACCTCAAATGATCTTGTTTCTGATGCGTGCTTTTTAACAACTGACTCAGATCGTGTTCAAGTAGATGTCTTTTCTGCTTTCGTTGTGGAAGTTTACGCCGTAAAATTTCTGGAAGGCTGTATCTTTTGCCAGTTGAATTCGTTCTGTTTTGCTTTATTCGTTGTTGTTCTGCAGGAAATCTCGTTCAGTTCCAAACGGTCTCGCAGGCTGCTCTGCACGGTGTGACCACCACGTACGACACCAAGTCTGTCATGCATTCGGACGGTTTCTTCTACGCCAGTTACGGCCAACCAACGATCGTTGATCGTAGCACTGTGCTGCCGGTGAAAGCGCAGCGAAAAAAACTCAGTCCTCAGGACGTGCTCAAAATCAACATCCTGTATGATTGCAGCTTAAACGCTGCTATCACCAGTAAGTGTCAGTCAACGTGTGCTTTCCTGGCCAGTTACGGCGTGTGTTTAATGGCGCTTTGAAGAAAACCATCGTTTCAATGCATTATAGCTCGCTTTCGCAAACAAGCCTTTTTTTGATTTTGAAGTTCTGCAAAGTACGAACTAGGATTTTTTTAGAATTCGTTTTATATACATATATTTTTTTCTGTGGTAATGAGATCGCTCTTGAAACGCGTATTGCCTCGGTTTTAAGTGATTTAATTGGTAAACCGATTGACACAGTTCTAAATCAATACCCACTTTCTAGAGTTCCGCATTGCTAACAAGGTGGCCGCTCGCAGATTTCTACGTTGTGTACCAGTTGTGCTCGAACTGAAGGCAAGCACAAAAGTTGTCAAACGTCACAAGTCCTACTTATAGCAGTTTGTTGATAAACGAAGAAAAATTTGTGTACTGTGTCAAGCGTTTATGAACGCAGGACACTAACCGTTCGGCCACCTCTTTATCGAACGAGGCACTTGTGAAAGGTCAAGGATTCTTTTTGTCTCGCTCAAAAAGCAATCCTCGGTATTTGCCTAAAAAGCAAGTGCCTATTTAATAAACTGAGTCACAGTGTATCGTTTAGCTCAGGGATACACAACCTGCGGCCGCATGCAGCCTTCGAAAAATTTTTATGCGGCCGTGCACATGTAATTTAAAATATGTTATGGCAGCCGTGCTTTAATAAAAACTCTGTCTGCTGTATGAGGATACTTAAGTAGAAATACGGCCAAACAGACGTTTGGAAACTGGCGAGGCTGAGTGTGAGGAAGCAGAACAGAAGTAATGCAAAAATGTCTTAAACTCACTTGTGGCCGTAATTCAGAAACATAAAGGTATGCGGCTGGCAATAGAGAAAAGGTTGTGCGCCACTGGTTTAGTGGCTGGCAAATGTCGAAAGCACAGTGCAAGAGGTTTAGTTACGTGATGTGTCTCAGCTGTACAGTATAACGATCACTGGGGCAGCTGGAGAACCTGGTCTCAGTGCTCGGCGTCGTGCGGTCAGGGGAGAAAGGTTCGACTGCGGGAGTGCCTGGACTTGCGCAGCGATGTAGTTTACAACGGTCGTTGCCACGGCGCCAACAACGAAACGTCGCAGTGCACATCGATCCCTTGCAAGAACGGAACCTGGGGTCCTTGGTCCTCGTGCACAGTCACGTGCGGAGTCGGCGAGACGCACAGGTTTTTGATCTCTATGTGAAATACGTCACTTGACGATGTTTTGTGTGATGAAAGGGTCAAGCGAGCGGACACGTCCGAATAAAGCAGTACTGCTGAAGCTGTGATGTCGTGAGCCATAAACTTGAATCGAGTTGCGTTTTTGCAGTGACTTGGATTTGTTACCATTTCTAAATGTGAAGCCGTATTTCAACGTAAGAAAACCCAGCTTGACTGCAGTCACTACAGTAGGGAATTTCTGTACGATATAACATTAAATTTCTGAAGACACCCTTTGGATCTTTTGGTAGCAATATCTTTCAGCAAAGGTTTCAAGCAAATCAGGTGTGTGACTTACCGCGTATGTTGACTCATTTCATCATTGATCATTGACTCGATTTCCAAACTCATTATTCAATCCATTTCAAGATTTACTTAAATCAGGGGTGGGGAACCTGCGGCCCGAGTGAACATTTGATACGGCCCGCATCAGAATTTTCGTTACCCAATTTAGAGTACAAGATTGCGCAAAAAACAAGCTCCATGATAAACAGTTACTTAGACAGCAAGCCAGAAGCCTCTAACCCTTAAGATAGTATGTCATAAGGCCTCTATCACTCGTAGCAAGATAAAGGTAGAATTATAGGATGAAATTAATTGTTATATGCGGCCAACCAGCGATAATCCACAATTTATGCGGCCCGTGATGGTAAATAGTTTCCCCACCCCTGACTTAAATCGTTGGATGTCTGCCATACCTGCGATGTTGCCATATTTACCAAATTGCGGTAAGACCTCGTAGAGGTCAGAATCCGCCTCCTGCCGTTAGAACCGCGTACAATTCGCGTATGTAGATCCAGAGAAAAATCAGAAAAGCGCTTTGTGAAAGTGTGAACGTGGTTGTGGCATTTACGATAGATAGTTTCGAGCCTTGTGTTACGTTTATTTTTCCATGCGCGTTACAGGAGATCATGCTGCCACCCAACGGAAAAATACGAGGTGTCGTCATGTAATCTCCCACCGTGCATATCGTCGGGTAAGAACTTATTGCGCTCTTGTTACCATTCAGGGATCTCGACTGTCGCTGTGCATTGCAAAAAAATTACCTCTGCGTTGAAGCTCGACGTCAGAGCTGAGGTTTACAAGATTGCATTTTTTGAAGAGAATTGGTTGATAATGTATGAAAGTAATTCTAGTTACGCGGTGAATCAAGTATTAATTTAAAAAATCGAAAAAACAAATTCGCCACTGTCTTATCTTGTGTGTGCTTTTTGTTTAGTACTCTGTTCGCAAGATTTTTCGGTCGCTTTGCGCGCAACACTCACTGTCAGGCGAGTTGGAAAAGTACCTTACCTCGTACGACCAACACTCGTCAGCCGAGTGTCCATCAGTTTTGTATCAGCCACAAGGTTGCGCCAGTGAGAGTTTTTTCTCCACTGCTTCGTCGCAAGCAAAACTTCCGCCAGCACAACGCAGTATGTTCGGGCCTTCAGTTATTCGTGCCTAACGTATTTGAACCTAGTCCTGTTCACCTTCAGGCAGTTTCGAATGGACGGCGTGGTTGCCATGGACTACCTGCTCTCGCACTTGCGGTTCCGGTTACATGCGTCGACGTCGCAACTGCGTAACCAGCGGCGACTACCAACCAGCCAATATCAACTCCTGCCCGGACACCCTACCGCCCAGCTTCCAGTACAAAGTGTGCGCAACCGAATCGTGCGGCATCAAGGGTATTCATGTTTATGTGAATGTTGTTTTTTACATCGTGTTGGGTTCGTGTCCAGGTTTCCAATAGGATTGCGAGCAACTCTTCCGCTGCGTAAAATATCGTTTGACGAGAAGTCCCATTTCATTTTCGCAAGTGATGAGCGGCTATGAAAGATACCAGACGGAGTCTTAATATCCTCTTGATTGGGAACAACGCGTAAACCTGAAAAGCATTGAATTCAAACCAACGACTGTGTCTTGGGGGCTTGCTTAACAAATGATCTATAAGGTCAAGCAATAGTGGAGCAGTCAAAGGCGATATATTACAGTACGCTGTCGATCCCCGCGGTGTCAGATTTGCGATGAAGATCCAGTATACCGCATCGAGAGATCACCAGATGGGCATGTATACTACATATGTTAAGGTACAAGATCAAGGGCTGTGGAGCCGGAGCCCAAGCAATTTTGAGTGGCCGGAGTCAAAAATTTTCAGATGGTGGAGCCGGAGCCTGAAATTTGGGTTCCCTTCAACAGACATAATTTGTTGGGCAAGCGAGTTGTGCAAATAAAACAGTATTCTTTAGTTTCTATTTGACCAAATCGTTCTGGATCCGGATCCAAAGAATTTAGATGCCTGGGGCCAGAGCCAAAAAATTTAAATAGCTGGAGCCGGAGCCCGAAAATTGAGTTCCGGCTCCACAGCCCTGACAAGATCTGATAACGTCAAGCTAAAAACCACGATCATTGGAGAACTGAAATTCACTTTAATGTTGCGATCATTTTCGCTAATTAAATGTCTACTAATCTGTAGCCTATGGCTTCAGCGTGGTGCCAATCATTTGATGGATGTTTTGCCTTCGTATTTGTAGATAATCCCGCAACGTGGAGTGAATGGAGTGCTTGGACACAATGCGCAAAGACGTGTGGATCAGGAACGCAAACCAGGTAAAGAGAATGACGAATGCCAGCTCACCTGGAAAGTGCACTCCAGTGTATTATGACAGAACTGGCTGGACTTTCAGTGTAGTAAGCCAACAAGTTGGAACAGCTTTCACTTGCCTGCGTGGTTCACGACGTCGTCTTTGGTCGGTTGGCTTTTTTGATCCTGTTTGCTGAACACTTGCACTTGGCGTTGCAGATATGGCAGATGTCGAAACTTTGTTTGGTTATTGTATGATTTGTTTGGTACTGATGTTGATAGTAATACTGTAGCGCGACTAAATATGAAAAGCTGTTTTATGGTTTCGTGGGCGTTTGACTCATTAAGAACCTTTGTATATTGTTCAGTGAACCTCGCGTTTTCAAATGAAAACGACATTTGCAGACACGTTTTTTTTCACAAGCACCGCGGTTTCCAGGGAACCTCTCCTTCGTGTGGTGTCTACTCGCGACTTACTGCATGGTTTGCGCTAAATAATGTCTTTTCGCCGACGCTACTGCGCTGTTGCTGATAACGACAGCATCCTAAACCCATTGCAGGAAATGTAAAGTGGAAAAATTTATTAATAATTTATTTGTCACTGGATTAAAAGGTTCCGATCATGCTTTGGTGACGGTGCATGTCCGGGAATGTCCGACGAAGAAAAGCCGTGTGGACCACCGTGCACTGCCAGTAAGGGTTAAAGTTGTTGCCCGAAAGATAAAAATCTAAAAAATAAAGTTCCTGATTTTGCTTTTGTTGCACGTGTGAGCCAAAGCAAGTAATAAAAGCCCCTTACGTCTAGTTGTTTTTACTAGCATCTTAAGCGATATCCAGTCCTCTTTTTACTCCCCTTGTGGCCTTTACTGCTGAAATAAGCGACATCTGATGCTGCAAGCGTAATCGCCTCCATTGAAAACGTCGCATATATTATCAGTTTCCCGCAATTCCTGATTGTGCTTAAGACACATCTATGAAACGATAAAAGCCTTATTTCTGGCGAGTGACTTGCAAAGCGATTCTGGCAACGTTTAATTCTGATCACATCTGATAACGAAGACCGTCCTTGGCAGCTACATATTTAATAAGCAAAGATAAAGTTGCTCATAAACGTTTCGCGAACGTTTTCACGGTCACCAAATAGCGCATGCCATATGCGATATGTTGACCCCCACACACTCCGCGTGACCTCGTGTTTCGTTTCAGTCGGGTCCTGGGACAGCTGGTCTCCGTGGACCGCCTGCGCGACCGGCTGCACCGGAACGAGGACGCGCTTTCGGACGTGCCGCTTCGATAACAACCAAATCGTGGTCACGTGCCAGGGCGGGACGAACGTTGCCGGGAAACAACTGGAGATGCAAACTTGTAAACCCGAGGTTTGCGCATGTCCTCAAAAAAGTTCTGGAAACGTGTTTTTTTGCATGCGGTATCTGCGGTTGACTATCCGTGTGGGTCGTACGCAGAAAAAAAGGCAACTGCCAACCTGAACTTTTTGTGAATTCCGCTTTGATCGGAAAATTGCAAATAATGTTTTTCAAGTACTTGCACCGCTGATGAATAGCAGCCATGCTTATGTAAAACACCAGAGTAATTAGCAAGAAGACGGAAATGTGTTTGTACGAAGTCATACGCCTGTGAAAAAAGAGCTAAAACTGCTTGATAAAAAGATCCGGTTGGACTGTACGAGAAGTGACACACGGGACTTTATTGATAAAATGCGCGTTCATTTGAAAAGGTTTTTGGGTTTGTTCCTCCAAAGATTATTGTAAAGGCTGCAGACACAACATCCAACCTTGTGCGTCGTTTATGTTTCCCAAAATCTCGTCTTCTGCCGAACTGACCTCGGCAAGTTTCTTTTTCTTCGAAATGAAATTGCCGTTAAATCCATTTTTTGGTCAGATGTGTTCAGTTGCACCAGCGCGGATCGCGCTTCCGCAGCCGGATGAAAACATCACCCAACATGGGGAGGGCTGGACGACGTGGACCAACTGGGGCCGGTGCAGCAAGTCGTGCGCGGGAGGTGTTCATTGGAGGTTGGTTTTACGAGGGGAAGGTCTTTGGCAATTTTCGTGTGTGCGCTTTGGGCTCGCAGTGCTAAGCCCATAATGGCGGGTCGCTGTTGATTGAGATAGACTGATAATAATAACTATTCTTGGTTGTATTCGCCTGAAGGTTCATGCACTTCATGATGCATTTTGTTTCATTTCAACGCTTGATCTTACGGGGCTGATGATGGCCTCACGATTTAAATGTGCAGAAAACTAACGTTTTATATTTGTTTTTTCTTTAGCGTTCTCTTGCCCGTAAAATTAAGAAAAAGCAGTGAAAAAGTTTGGGTGACCGTCGCCTATCTTAGTGTTTTGTTCATCGGCAGAAGTCGCAGATGTCTCACCTTCGACCTCGCGAAGTGCAGTGGCCGTTCGTCGGACGTTCAACGTTGCAATGACTTCGATTGCGACCAAGCAATGAATAAAATGCCAAAAGCAGGTGAGTGCAGTTGCCTAAATTACATGCAACGCAAAACGCTGCTGACGCGATAAGAGATAAATGCAGAGGGTGTTTCGCTGTTATGCAACTGTTGTTCGTGGCATGATGGTATATCTTTTTGGCTCTTCGTTTGAATTTCGACTGAATCAAATATGGAATATGTGCAACAAACCTTTGTTGTTGTTGCTGTTTTTTATTTTCTGACCATTTCTTGGCCATCATGAAAGTGATATGGATCTCGTATCGAAATTTGCTTGTTGACACGTCTGGAAACCGAATGTCGCGCTGTTGTGTTTATATTTGAACCCTAAAATACTATCTTGTCTCCGTTGTCCACGTCACGTGACTACACGGGTCTCTTCATCGTATCCCGTCTGATCATTAACAGGCTGGGCCCTTAAACGTTCATCGACTTGGACTGCGCACCATTATTAAAATCTCGAAAAACATGTTTTTCTGGCCTGGCAGCTGTGGAACCGGGCGCCGGATGGGGCCCTTGGACAAGTTGGAGCAAGTGCTCTCCGGCGTGCGTCGGAACTCGCGAGCGACGTCGACTCTGCTTCGACGACGCCGGCAACCTGGCCGGGGATTGCCCGGGCCCGAACTCTACAATGCTGTACGAAACATCTGATTGCCCTCCAGAGGTGATGCTTCTTTTTGATTTGTTTATTTCTTAATAAAAATTATCGCAAACTGCAAGTGGAGTATATGCCCGTGGTAACCCTTGCCACAGTATTGCTTGTGTTAAGGTTTCGTTTCGTTGTTGCGCCACCTACGTCACGTCCAGTAACGAAGTCTGCCATTTTCCCATTTTCTTCGGCCCAGACGAAACTGGTTTAAGGAGCTGTCATTGCATCATGGAACTCTGTACACGTTTGAGTTTTTTTGTAATAGGTGAAAGTTGAAGTATGTCTGCACTAACCAGTTGCTTTTAAGCAACACTCTGCTTCACAAGGTCTTATGGTCTAAACATAACTAAATAGCGTTTCATACGCATTCAACATTAAAGTTTTTAATTAGTGCAGACCACTTCCTCACGTTTTTTGAAGCCAACAAACCCTTCCCCATGAAAATACTTTGGAAGATATTACGTTTTACATGCTGTACACACAAAACAATCGAATTTGATATGGAGCGTTGAAGTGATCGCGAAAACAAGTAAAGGCCATAAGCAATCATATTCATCCGCCAGAACAGTTGCAAGTGGATTTAAGCGAAAGCTGATTTCATGCCTTGATTTCGCAATTTCTACATTCTGTCGTTATTTTACTGCGCACTTGCTCTACAATCTCTGCTCCACCTCGTTGTTTTCTGCAAGGCGTGTGCAAGACTTTGGGCTTCGTGGAGTTCGTGGGGACCGTGTGGGGGCTGTTTGGACCCTCTGCGACGCAGGTTGGTATTGGCCCAGTGACGTACTCGTTTCTATCAAGAAGCACCTGATATTTTATTCCTGTGTTCGCAACGCAGAAACCGAACCTGTCTCGGCCACGACTGCATCGGCACTTTTGTTGAATACGAGCCTTGCGCACTGGACTGCCCAGGTACAGTGTGATGTTCATTTCCTTCAAAATGCGTTGGGTTCAGTGTCCCGGGAGAAAGTGTCGTTTTTATCCGCATGTATTCGCGATTTGACTGCGTGCAACAGCCATGCGCATTCTTTTACCCAGTGTTGGTTGATCTTTGTCTCTTAATTTTACGAAGCACGGGAATTTCAAATCGAAAATTTCGCATTGTTTAAACTGCCTAGCTATGATAATTTCATGAGTCAACATCATGCCGGCATTTCATAAATTCACCGAACCACATAACTTCCCGTGGAGAGCGCTTAAGGTATTTCCTGGTGTTACCGAGAGCGAGTTATTGCCGGCAACCTTTCCACTTGCTTTGTTTTGCTTTGACGGCCTTTCCCCACGATCGGTCCTCGCACGGTCCTGCGTTCGTTTCAGAGTACACAGTCTTCGACGACGCGCACACGTTCACACCGGTCGGATACAGGTTCTGCGTCGACGGCAATCTGTACGTCGGAGATTTCAACGCTGATTTGGTGGACGACATTGTCTGCCTTCGCCTCGATGGTTACGCGTAAGTACCATCGATTTGTTGAAAGCTGCTGGTTTATCTGACAGCCTTTCAACCTTGATCAACGATAGGTAATCATTTTTACGAAACTTTGCGCTAGGCCTTTTTTTCAGTGCGTTCTATTCCAACCTTATCGATATGTGGGCTTGAAAATCGATGACTGCAACAGTCGTCGTTGACACTTGCTGACACTGGCAAAGAAACGCGTGCCTGGCTTTCGTGCGTTAATGTCTTGGTCTGGCTTTTCGTTGATCTTTTGCTGTGGCCTTTGTTTTTTTTCTGCGAAACCGCGGATCCCCCCTTGGCAAGTGGCGACAGATCGAGACCCGTAGTTTGCTTTTCCTGGAAAACACGATCCGTCTCAAATTATCAACGCAACCGCGCTTCCTTTTCAACCTGACAGACAAGTTGCATTTGCGTGCCGCGTTGGTTGATTTATCTCTTCTGTCAACGTTTTCCTACCTACTTACTAAGCTTTGTTGCTATGTTGTTGTTGTTGTTGTTGCTAAGCTGTGTTGTTACAGGAACGTCCGCGTTGCGAAAAAAGGCACTGAAGGAACAGTGTACGTCACACTGTGGGAGGGTGCGACGCCATTTTGCACCCTTGGCACTGTGCTCGTGATCGACGGGGACGGCGATGGCCGCGACGACTTGCTGTGCTACTCTGGACAGTAAGCGTTGGTTTAATTGTAGTCGTCCATTCGTTTGTGACGACAAGTGAGTCACGACCGGGGACTCAAAAGCGAATACAAGCTTGGTTTGTCATTTGAAACAGGATGCATTACAGATAGGATTTGCCAATTGTGTTTAAGCGGCCTTTTCGTTAGTTTGTTCCCCCCACTCTTTCGGTAGCGTTTCATGGCAACTGAACTGGTTGCCAGGCGTTTCACTTCTCAATTATTTTAGCTTTCCAGCCTAGTTTTTTTTCCGAAACGCCAAAAAGCGGTTAATGAAGGCGAACTAAGTTTTTCCAATATTGCGGACAAAAGCTTTGTACTCAGTCAAGCCGCAAAATAATTTTTGCATCCCCATAGAAATAGACCTTTGAATCAAATTCAAAGCAGATAGCGAACACCGTAGGGTGATCACTTTCTCGAAATGCTTTCCCAAGCTAGTACATTTCGTGAACGATATCTTACAGATTGCCCGACAACCTGTGGTTGATGGGACAAAACTGTTTGAGCAGTGACCTGCTTCTCGCCCGCATTCGGATGTTTGTAAACAATGCACGGGGTATCCGGCCACTCCACGTAACTTATGTTAAAAATAAGTTAGCTTTGCTAATCCGCCTGTTCTTGACTGTATGACAAATTTGTCTCGTCCTGACCTCGGGCTCGACTCACCCTGCACACATCACAGGAGGGGCCAGTTACATTTGAAATTGGGTTGTGGAGCTCCTGAATAGACGTGAAAATTGTAAGTTTAAAGTTTTGTGAATACCAATAAGCTGGTTTTGAAATCACAGTTCGGTTGGGTCAAAGCAAAGCCGTAAGTTAGTCTCGTGACCAGTGAGAACTATCCCGGAGTAGGAAAAAGTTACACCAAAATAAAATTGGGTTCAAATGTACTATTATTATGTGGAAAGTGCATAACGGCAACGCTGTAGAATTAATACTGAAACGTACCCTTTTGTTTGACTCGTATGCGATTCGGTGCCAGGTTTTGGTGTGGGAGGAGTCAAGAAGTTTAGGGGAAACCTTTCAGGGGAAAGCTGAAAACGCTACCGCTCATACCCAGCAAGACTAACCCACGTTTATATTTCATGCATTTGAACCGAGTTCTTGTCGAAATCGCGGATGCCGACATCAAGTCAGCGTTCCCGTGCAATGTTCAGGTACTTGACGTTGATGCACGCCGACCCGGATGGCTCGTTCTCGTCGCTCAACATCACCGAGTTCGCGCTGCCCTCGCCCTGCACCGAACTCTCGTCGCTGCTTCCCGGGATGTTCGACGCCGACCGCAATTTCGACCTGTTCTGCACGAACGCAGACGAGCAAGCGATGGTGCGCAATCATTTCCATTGATTGGGCTTTGAGAGCGCGCGCGGCGGTAAGACCGTACGGCGACAGACTGCAGGGACTTGGAGTGGGGAGGGGGCGGAGTGCTCGTTGGTTATCGGTCTGAGGCTGGCATGATGCCCCCTGTCTGGGTTGCAATTCGCCCCCACAAATATTGTTGAACCGCGCCGGAAGCTGACACCCCCCGCTCGTCGCGGGCGGAACTGACACGAGTTGAGTTTTCGATAAAAGCGAGCGAAGTGCGTTCGCTGTTGTTAGCTTGTCGCAGCAAAATATATTTTTGTAAAAAAACGTTGTTCGACACAGTTTTGCAGTAATTTGCCTAAAGTTTATCATCGCAAGTCCTGTCTGGTCGTGGGACTGGACTGCCGCGGGTCAGGCCCGTAACCACGGGGGCAGTTCCCGGGCCGTCACCAGCGGGGGGGCCAGTGGTGCCCGGCCCCCCCATTTGAAATCTGTGACCCCCCATTTCACGTTTGGCCCCCTGGTTGCTGCATACATCCAATACAGTATTTTAAAAATGTGGCTCCCCTTCTGGTTTTTGGCCCCCCCTGCTGCTAAATCCTGGCGACGGGCCTGCAGCTCCCCCAAAAATTTTGTTGCACCCACAAAAATTTGTGAAAAACATAAAATGAAAACAAAAATCTTTCACCCCCAAAAACTAATTTTTCCCCCCAAACCTTGAAACCTGGCTACGGACCTGCGGCGGGTGTCACTTGAACTTGATCTCAGCGACATGTTTCACATTAAAAGCTTTTTCTGAGGAGGGAGAGGAGAGTTATCGCAAACAACCGCGAAACATCAAAAAGTCTTCGTGTTGTGTGTAGTACGGGACATGCTGACCAAGCCCGAGATGAAAATATCGCTAACGATGTTCTCGAATCTGCTACAAACATCTTTCAGAAAAAGTTCTAAAACTTCGCCGAGTGGAATGCCTTGCGTACAGTAATTTTCAGTCGTTGTTTTCCTGACTGACCACATTATTCTCACCGGATCACCACCGACCTGGTAACAAATCATTCCTTATAGACCAGACCTGCACAACTCAGATAAGCTCGAAGGGCCAATTATCAACATTAATTTGTAGCGGGCCGCAAAAGTCTGTTTGATTTCGATGTAGTATGGAAGGAAGAATCATAGAACGACAATTACTTATTCGAGGTCGAGCATTTTCTACAATTGAGAAAAACTCGCGGGCCGTATGTTGTGCAGGCCTGGTAATAGACCTTTCTGTCGTGCCACAGTGCTCGTTTCACCAGCAGGAGTGATTTTCTTCGCAATGTCTTTCAGTGCTCGTTTATAGCGAGCTTATGTTCAAGCGAGTTCACAACAGCAACTAGGAGAAGCGTAGATTAGGAGAAAATATTGGCCTTCACGTTGGCGACTTCAGGAGCTGTGGGATGTCAAAACCCGCAAACACCCGCTTCAGAACTCTTGATCTGTGTCCGCGCATTTCGCTCGTGTGCGTTTTCTGCAGTTGTTGAAGAAATGCAGCACGCCCGTGGCGCTGGTTGACCTTCGTGTTGCCACGTGATGTGGTGCGGCATTCTGGTGGACTGTCATCCTTCGCTTTGTGACAATATTTTGAAGTTCTTTACTGTATGGGCAAAAAGACGCTTACTTTGCATTCAAAATTGAGGTTGACAATCGAAACTATGTAATTCGTGACGAAATAATTTTGATTCACATGTCGCGGGTGTTTATCAGCATATTATGGTCACTGTTTTCACTCGTAACTGGTGAAGCGAAGAAATTCGTGTTAACAGCACTTTTTGTGTCAATTTCGGTATGTACGCAGATGCATAGCAATTTCAATTTCTAAGGATTTCTATTTTCTATATAATTTCTAAGGAAAATGTTGACTAAAATTTTGTGTAACGTCATCATAAGCAACTTACTTCATGCCAGTATGTCAGAAAAGGATGGTGATGCTGTTTCAAATGATAAAAAATTTTCCAGATAGTTTGTTGTACAACCAAACGGTTTATATGCAGCACCAGCACTATGAGGGGAGATATAAGCGCTAAGAAAATCATGACCCTCGCAATTCTGCCTGATTCCACTTGTGCACAACTATAAATGTTTCATGCCGTGTCAGAGAATTTTATTACAAATAATCTATTGAATTAGCCTTAAAGAAATGCTTTAATTTCAAAAAGTTCTGAAATTAAAAAATGCATGTCTGAGCTGACTTCAATTTGCAGCTTGTATTTTTCAACTTTGCAGTAGAAAGCCGGACGTGAACATAAATTTAAGCGCAATCATCGGGTCAGCTCTGATGCTTCGGTTACAGAGACGCTTAGCATATATTTAGCATGTATAAGACGCAGCGAATCCAGACATGCGTTGAGAGTTGTACAACTTACGGTAAATAAATCAATTGAGCAAAGGCTTCTGATATCGTAAATACTTCATGTAGCCTGGAAAACGTATTCAATCTTTTGGGACCAAAAATGATTAGGTTGTATTTTTGCCTACTTGTAGGTAATACTGATACTAGAACAAATAGTTTGAAAACTGTCTGCTTTTTCCTTGAGCAAATCTTATGAGTCGTTTAATCTGCAACATTCGAGAGAGACGTACTGGCGTATTTTCAACTTGGAATGCTGCAACCTAATAAAAAATTAGCGTGATCTGCTGTAGGATAATGTTTCAAATTTTGTGTGAAGATCTTCGTTTGTGAAGTTGCTATCTAAGACCATCTTGAAATAAGCACATGTCACGAGGGTGTAAAATATTTAAAAGGTGGGATCAGTGATTTTCTAATTTGCTAGTTTCGCTGTTTTTTGTTTAGAGACGGATTCCAGCAGAAAGTAACCAGGTAGAGTAATGCATTATACACCACTTCCATTGAGTGTTACCGATATCGGTAGATGCACATGTTCTTCTTTAAAAAAAGCACATGTTTCTTTTGGTAGGCTAGACTCAAACACGCATGTTACTAAGATTGTGAAACTTTTTTATCCTCGCACCAATACAGCTGTGACGAAACACCGTTGACCATATTATGACCAGTGATAAAACGTGACGGGACCTTTTTCGCGGGGAAAACTTATATCAAAATAACTGCAATTCGAGTGCGTCACGCTTCAGCGCAAAAGTACTGAATTATGATGTGGTTCGGAAAATATTATACGAGCGGATAATTAATTTTCCACCAAAAATGAGGAATATTTACGCGCGAAATACCTTGAGAGAGGCCCTTGGAAGGGGGTCCCAAGGCAAGTGCCTCGCTTACCTTCCCTTAAACACACCACTGTATATAACCCTGACAATGATCTTATATGAAACCGATTGAACACGATCTGCTTCATCCGATATGCATACTTTCTCACCTGATCTGCGCATGCAAACACTAAGGTAAAGTGATCTTTATATTATTGAACACATTGAACTTACTGATGAATTTATCACTTTGAAAAACCCAGATTTAACACGATTTTTCGTAATTAAACCTAGACAACCAGGTCGACTAAAAAATCAGATCCGAGTGGAAAAAAACCTCAGTTGCGGCCGCTATTATCGTAATCTTAAATGTTCGTTGTGATCGTGAGCACGCATTTGTCTGAAAGCTGCCGAATCTCTCCTAGAGACCAGTCAGTGAACTTACTTCACTGAAAAATCCAGATTACGAGATGTGAAAAGAGCAGATTTTATCCGGTATTGGCGACGATATAATGCATTACTCTAAGGGTCTTGACATTCTGAAAATTTGATAACATCTTGACTGATTTATAGTGTTTCACATTTAAATTGGAAGGGCTGAGCTCACCAATGCCCACTGTGGCGACTAGACTGGTTTAAATTTCGCTTATACTGTGATTGAAATATGTCTAAAGAAATACAAAGCTACAATCATCGAATCAAGTAAGGCTGAACATAGCACAGTAAACAGTTAAAAAGGTTTTGTCCTGCCTTCTTCATAACCAAATTATCTAAGAATTCATTACAATTGTTTTGCCTAAGTATATCACTTAATGTAGGGGAGACCGGGGTATGTTGAACCATTTTTTGCCACTGCCCTTTTGGTATAGGCACTAGAAACCTAAAATTGCGGGAATGACTTACTGAAGAAAATTCAAATGGAAAAAAATCACATCTAAAAATACCAATCGAGCTTTACGCGATACAAACGCTGACAAAACTACTGTATTGCTCAGTCACCTAAGAAACAAATATGCTTTCATTGTAGGATACTGCTGCTAGCCTTGCGCATAGTTCTTGTCTGCAGTACAACCTTGCTTTGATCAGGTGCAGTGACGTAACTAGAGGTTTGAGCCATGGGGAAACTTTGCTGAAGGGAGCCCACTGGCTAACACTGAGAAAATAGTTGAGAAACAATAGCAAATCCGGCATTGAATGGCTGTACAAAAACCCAACATCCCCGGACCAAAATACATCCAAAGTAGGGGCCCGGTTTTTACATTTAGCTGGGCGGGGCGGTTCGCACCCCTGCCACCCGTCAGTTATGCCACTGATCAGGTGCATTTCAAACATGAACAGTCACAAGTTCTTTTGATAGACTCACACGTAGAATCGGTACGATTCAGCAAACGTAGGACGCAACCAGCGTGCTTTGAGTATAACGACACAATGGTTGGCTTGCGGCTTGGCCAACTGTCATATTGAGATTCATGGACATTCGTTGGAAGACTCTGGCGTTATCACCACGAAAGTTGAATAAAACTAAATATCGTGAAAAATAATTAAGACATAAATTTTTGACGAAGTTTAATCTAGATGATCATATACTGGCCATTGACTCTATGCGTACCACAGTTTGTTGGAGGCCCCCCCTTGGATCTTGAGGCCCTTGCTTTGTTCCAGTTCTTCAACAACAGGCAAAGATCTTGCATCTACGATTCTCACCCAACTATCTCAACTTGAGCTTAATCTGGAACATATGCGTGGCCAAGTACACTCATTGCTGCAACCATGTTCTTAACTTGGTCGTTAGTACTTTCATCGCAGTTGCCAGTTATTATAAATGCGATGGCAACTATATCGGACATATGCGTTTTTCTATCGCGTTCTGCTTTTACGGCCAGGGCCCATTCTTGACTTCAAAACACTAGCTCAGATAACCAGTCAACTATGGACCTGGTCGAAAAAGATGCTACCATAGCGCTTAAGGACTAACAGTTAACGCTACTATCACATCTGTTATATAATCGTGGGCTCTCGAGGCTAAGTCCTACTAGAGACCTCAACACACAAAGAGCTGAAGTCAATGTCATTGACCCTAGCTGCCAATGACAGGACCACACACCCAATTAACACATCATTACATTTTATTACAGTATGATCGCGAATATGAGCATGAACTCTTATGACCAACGGCTAACAAATTCAAAACAAACACAAAACCCCTTGGTTTACCAAAATTTCTCTAAGTCCAAAATCATGAAAAATTTGGCCAGGACTTTGTCCCTATTTTTGATATTTTCTGAAAATTATTACAAGTTCAAAACAAGAAATTGTGTGACAGCACTCTGTTATGACAGATGATTTACAACGCTAAAAAATGACAAAGTATTAATAGAACCAACCAAGAAACCAGGTACTTACGGTTTTGCAGGTCAGAAACTCACTATGTTGTTTCAGCATACATTTCTTACTAAATCGGTCCTTTTTAACTTTTGCTCTACAAGACCCCCTCCGGCTATTGTACGTCCTTTGCAAGTCAAGTTCGAGCAACTAATAATCTATAAGTCCGAAATTCAAGGTATTTATGCGAAAACTTTTTGTTTGTTTTATGATGTCCACAATGTGTTCAAAGCTATTTGTTCTTTGATGTTCACAATGCGATCAGATATGTTCACAATGTTTCCAGAGACGTTCACAATGTGAACAGATATGTTCACAGTGTGAACAGAGATGTTCCCAATGTGACCAGAGACGGCCAACTTGGTTTGTTCTTTTTAACACTTCATTGTATAGTGGACACATTAGTGCTTTAATGTTTTGTGCATTCTTACTGCACAATTCCCAGTAATATTCCATTCGTGATTCAACGTGATGTACTTGTTTGCGAGCAGTTCGATCGTCGACATGATAGCCTGCAAACCTACATAACCGCAGTCGGTCGCTGTTTCCTGTGGCGCATTCGAACGCCCAACGCTTTGGTTCGTCGTTATTCTAATTCTGACTATATACCGAACAGTGCGTTAC
>Ga0210059_1002398_pt1 | contig 29304 bp, 16 predicted proteins | sample Ectturendosymbi2_FD_188042 | JGI IMG/M metagenome (GOLD analysis project Ga0210059, IMG submission 188042) | Ecteinascidia turbinata endosymbiont from Florida, USA - Sample 2 (SPAdes) (version 2) | ecosystem: Host-associated > Tunicates > Ascidians > Unclassified | place: Key West, Florida...
GGAAAACATACCACCTGGCACTCAACGGTTGGCGTTTGAAGTGAAGTACGAGTATATCGTGCACCAGCCACGAATATATCGTGGGCCGGCGTTCTGCGCCTTTGCAGCTTTCCAGACAAGCGGCGATTGAAGTGTTAATTTGTGTGGGGGGTTTTGGGTCACTGGGATCATGACAGGGGTATGTTTTTTGGTTAATTTTATGACGTCATCATCCGATCCAATGCGCCAATATTTTGGCTCGCAATATTTTTGATTTCTAAGCGAGAATACGCGTTTTTAGAGCCCCTGATTAAGTTTCTAGCGTTTCTGGTTCAAAAGTTATGCCAAAAATATTCCAAATATGACAGGAAACTCCCAGGGGATTAGCAGGGATTAGTTGGTATTTCCCCAATTAATGATCTACCATTTTTGCCATAACTTATCAATTAGAAACGCTAGAATGTCCATCAAACCCTCTAAAAGCTCGTACTATAGCCTAGAATGCATTTAAATCTCACGCGGTTTCGCGACAGTGATTCGGCTGGATTTTTGAACTCCCACGGGAGGTTGACTTGGCAGACCTGTCAAAACATCCTGTGGTTTTGTAAACATGGCCAGAAAGGCTGAAATCGCACGGTGAAAATTGTTTTTCTCAGTCTAAACTACAAGTCTTTCTCGATTCAAAGCAGATTTGAACAGCTCTCTAGCTCGATCCACTGGCGAGTGTTGTCCATATAGAGAAGGGGTGTGTTCCAACCCAAATTGGAGTTGGTGGGTGCAGAAATTTTCACCAATTTTGATTTTTTATCCATAATTTTGGCTACAGATATGCTAGAAAGCCATTCAAGGGCTGTAAAGATGCAGATTTTTGCCTAGTTTCCGAAAAAAAACTTGAGATAAAAGAATGGGTCAATTGGTTGGGGCCCAGGGCCAGGTAAAGGTGGCCAAAAAAATGCAAAAACACTTGTGACGTTGCCCCCAGCAAACGCTAAACCAAAACCAAATTTTTTTTCGATGTCAACTAGAAGACTTGCTGAATCTGTACAAGGTTTGAACAGCTCTCTAGCTTTAGCGGCTAGCAATTTATGGCCAAAAAAGGGCGAGCCAATTTATTGGCTCACGCGGTCGTCAAAGGGTTAAAACAAGTTCATTGTAGTTTGTTAGTTTTTGTCCAATTGTGATAGGTCGTTTGTAGGTAATCATTGCCTTCGGGTTTAACTTTTTCTCTTTTTGCGTTAGAGTAAGCAGACGGGGAAAAGAAGTAGCCCAAACCTGTGGGTCTTTCTTGTCGCATTTTGGGGGCCGTAATCTAGCTTCCCAATTAGATGCCAGGCTATCATGCCATCAGTCATGTTCACGGGAAATTTTGAACGGATCGCTTTTTCTTCGAGTCAGTTTAAGCTGCTGAGGTAATCATCTTTTCTTTGGTTGAGGCGCCTCAATCCAATAGCTGATAGTGATGTGCATAAAAGTTAAAGGTAGCTTTCTCACATGGTGTAATTTGCGGTTCAAACAAATGGTTGCATCCTAATGAAGATAATGCTCTTGCATTTCCTGCATTGGAAACTCGACACAACAACCTAGTATTCACTTAATGAATGAAATGGTTATATTATTCACGATTGAGCGTATTTGCAACTGCGAAATGACTCCTAAACATGTGACTTGTTTTCTGAAAAATCCTTGACGCAGTCCTGGTGTGCTATGCAACAATCAAACCCAATCCAACTATGCCCCTTTTTCGTTGTCTGCCTCCTTTCGTTTCCACTTACCTTTGAGCAGGGGTGGATATTAGGGAAGGTGAACAAGAAACAGTCATCTAGCTCCCTTTTGTTTAAGAGATCTGCAGGTACCCTTTGAGAGTTTTACACTTTAGTTTTTTCCTGGCTTTTATCAGTCATCGACCTAATTTACTTCGAAATGATCAAACAACCTAAGTCAATTTGTTCATAATGTCCTAAAAGGTGGGGTAGTAAATACTGTTTCAACAAGTTTTAATACTATTGCAAGAGAAATGACCGACGGGTCTCAGCGAAAAAACAGGTTTTTACATTGTTCTGTTAAAAAGCTTACGAACCATTCTTAAGCCACATTTTAACACTTTGAGAGCCAGTCTACAAATGTATAGTACCTGGATTTCAGCCTAAAACCAGCAGTTTTTGGTTGCCTTACCAACGCCATAGCTCCTCTGCCGATTGCACTAGAGAGCTGTTCAAGGGCTCAAACAGATCGGCCAGTCTTGTAGACTGTATTCAAACAAATTTTTTGGTTGAGGGTGGCGAATTTTTTGTGAGTGACATCATAAGTGAAGTAGTTTTTAGGCCAGTTTGGCTCATGTTACCTGGCCTAGGGTCCAACCGCTAAACCAAAGTATTTCGCTGAAGTTTTCATTGTAAACTAAGCTCAAATCCGAGTCTTTTGAGCCTTTGACTTTCTAGCATTTCTGGTTCAAAAGTTATGATCTAAAATAAACTTATTATTATTTATCTAGCAATATTTGTAAAGCCACAACATTGACCCACACCAAGTGAATCGATCGCAATTTATTGCGTAAGGAAACTAGTTTCGTGTGTTACACATCTTCAGTCCTGCGCAAAAGTCGACATATGAAACAAAAAGAAAAAATTACGTACTGTTGCTAAGATCAAAACTCAAGATTACAAAATTTGAGCACAGTTGTAACTCCTCCACTAAACACAGACACAACACTGTTCAACGAACACAGATCGCAACAGCCATTATAGGCACTTCTGACTGACAAAACATACTCTCCGCATTTCGCGTGGTCTTTGTCTCAGGCGATCACGTGGTTTGCAACAGACCGTAACGTGCAGCGGAAAAAAGTCAACTCTAGTTAGTTTGGGCAGGACAGCGAAAAAGTTTACACTACAGTTGCGGTACAATAAACTATTCAGTTTTTTCATGCTAAAAAATTCAAGCAACAATTCGTAAGTTATTCCTTGTCTCAAGTTTTTTAATTGATGTCCACTTCACTTCAGTGGGAGCACTAGCGGCTGGGATTCACCTCTTCTTATCGAAAGCAACAATTACAAACTCTAGCTTTGCAGCCGGCTGTATGAGGAATCTCCTGCCTGGTTTTGCTCCCATCTCCTTGCAATGAATCAGCTTGTACGTATCATTCAGCAATATTTGCAAAGCCACAACAGTGACCCACACCAAGCGAATCGATCGCAATTTATTGCGTAAGGAAATTAGTTTCGTGTGTTACACATCTTTAGTCCTGCGCAAAAGTCGACATTGAAACAAAAAGAAAAAATTACGTACTGTTGCTAAGATCAAAACTCAAGATTACAAAATTTGAAGATTACAAAATTTGAGCACTGTTGTAACTCCTCCACTAAACACAGCTACAACACTGTTCAACGAACACAGATCACAACAGCCATTATAGGCACTTCCGACTGACAAAACATACTCTCCGCGTTTCGTGTGGTCTTTGTCTCAGGCGATGACGTGGTTTGCAACAGACTGTAACGTGCAGCAGAAAAAAGTCAACTCTAGTTAGTTTGGGCGGGACAGCAATAAAGTTTACACTGCAGTTGCGTTACAATAAACTATTCAGTTTTTTCATGCTAAATCCCTGTCCACATCACCGTAAAACAAAAGTCAAATAATAGACTGGATGTTAAGAGTGACATAAGGATTAGTTTCACCAACACGCCCCAATAAATTTCAAGACTACAGTTGCACAGCTGCAAGCTCAGTTGTCCCACTTATTAGCATGGATACTGTTTATTATACATATGAATGTAAATACAGTAAACATAACATGTAAAATGATGTGTTTTTTATCTTGTCGGTTGTTATTTGAACCCCTTTAGAGTTGCAGTTAATAGCTGGAGACCGAGCGCTTATGTCATATTTTTGAATGGGATTGTGAGCTTATGCCATATTTTCAAATGGTGTTGCAAGATGAAAAAGGTTAGGAACCACTGATTCAGATAAATCGTGTCGTCAATTTGGACATATAGGTGTCCAAGCCTATAGTCACTACAGCATGTATTTGTTTGTTTGATAAATGCAATGCTTATGGCACAGTTACTACTTGCTTTTCAGTAACATGAGTCTTTTTGCTAACCTATTTGAATTAGTCTTAGTGCGCTAACTTAATTGAATAGCTACCATGTGAGGTAGTTCTTCAAACTATACCGTAATTACTAGTTTATTTACAAGCTGTTATGTGTTAGTTTACAAGCTATTATGTGTTAGTTCATCTACAAGCTGCAAGTCTTTGCAGAAGCAATTTGTTCCTTTCCAGTTTGCAATAAGTTTTTACAAAATAATTGGCTTTTCTTTAGAAGCAAATTTAACTACATCTTTAATGATACACATTCAGTTTAACACTTTGAGAGCCGGGTGAATTCAAGCGGTTCGAAAAAACAGCTGATTGGCATGTGGCTTTGCGCGGGAATTTTTCCGCTCCTGTATGCTCTACAGACCTGGTAAAAGTATCAAAAAACGCGGCCAGTCTAGTAGATTAGACTCGAAAAAATTTTTTTTCTTGGGGGGTGCGGGTTGGCTGTGAGTGACGTCATAACTTTTAGGCCACCTCGGCCCACTTTGCCTGGCCCTGGGTGCCAACCGTTAGGTGGTAGTATTTCGCTGAAGTTTTTACTGCAAACTAGGCTACAATCCGAGTCTTTTGATACTTTGGGCGACCTTCTGGGGTTTCGGGTTCAAAAGTTATGATGTTAGTTAGTAAAAATATTAGACTAATTAGCTAATTAGATAATTAATTAATTTGTTTATTTTAGATCATAACTTTTGAACCAGAAACGTTAGAAAGTCGATCAAAGGCTCAAAAGACTCGGACTCGAGTCTAGTTTCCAATGAAAACTTCAGTGAAAAACTTTGACCTAGCAGTTGGGCCCTAGGCCGGGCAACATTTGCCAAAATGACCCTAAAACTACTTCACTTATGACGTCACTCACAAAAAGTCTGCACCCCCCAACCAAAAAATTTTTTTTCGAGTGTAATCTACTAGGCTGGCCGATCCGTTTGAGCCATTAAACAGCTCTCTAGTGCATTCGGCGGAGGAGCTAGGGCGTTGGAAAAGCAACTGAAATTGCTGGTTTTAGGCCGAAATCAAAGTACGAATATATCGTACCCCGGCTCTCAAAGTGTTAAAGACGTTAGTAATCAAAGAAAATCAGAAGTTTAGAGCCATTTCTTACGCAATAAGGCTCAACCAACATCAAAGTGCAATGTGTGCTCCGTTATACAAAAGGAGATGGTTCAAGCATCAAAGATTTAACCAACCATTTGAAATCAAAGCACAAAAATTACATTGGCACAGGAAGAGATTCAATCACAAAATATGAAAAAAAAGTAATGAGTCTTTTGGGGCTACAAAGAAGAGGTCAGATTACCTCAAAAATTGTATCATGTCTTACTTACAAAGAAGCCCACATCAGTGAAAATCAAAGAGGGCTTTTTGTGCCACAGGACTATTTGCCACTAAACTCAGAAACAGACTGAATTATGACAGTACGCTATGGTTTGATTGTCATGCGTCAGTATTATAAACATTAAAGAACTGCTTAATTTAATATATGATTCACTAATAAACAGCGCAGTGAGCAAAAGTAGCAATTTCAAATGATATTGAGCTTTTACTGCTCAAAATTGCATGCTTTTCAAAACCGAAAATCTTTTATCAACTAACCGAAACCCAGGTTTTTTGTTTTTGCCTCGAATTGCAAGCACTAGTTATGGCTGCTACACAAATTTGAAAATAAATTTCCAGACATTTTCTGTCTTTTTATGGACCTAACATTTCCAAATGACCTACCCAAGTCAAATACCTGCACTGTAATATTCAACACGATTGAGAACAATGCCCAATGCAACCTGTGTGGATTTGAATGGGACGGCTTTGCGCAGCATGTGTGTCCTTTGTTTTGATGTGTTTTTGCTGTGTTGTGCCATTGTGAATAATTCACCATACCCCATGTGCTATAATATAATCCAGCAAATATTATCGCGCCATTTTGAAAATATGATGCAGATAGTGACGTAAGGTATGACACACGCGGCACTCATAAGCATAATTACATCAATTTTGAATAAATGTCAAAAGATCAAGCCTTAAATCATTTTTTTTCCATAATAACGGACCAAATAATTTTTTTAGATATTAATTTGTTGTTTTAGGCCATAACTTTTGAATCCAAAACCCCAGCAAGTCATCCAAAGTCTCAAAACACTCAGCTTTTATCCTAGTTTCCAAAATGAACTTGAGCGAAATTTTACCATCTAGCAGTTTAGGCCCAGAGTCGGCTGAAGTGGAACAAAAAGGTCTAAAATTACTCCACTTATGACTTCACTCACAAACAATCCGAAACCCATTTTTTCATTGCGACTCAGACTTGCTGAGGGCTTAAATTGCTCTCTAACACAATCGCCTGGCAAGTTCTGCAGTTGCTCGGGCATGCTAGATACTGGGTTTTCACCTGAAAACTATTTGGTAGCGAAGGTGTTAAGTATGTGTCCTTTGTTTCAAGCCCAGTCCCCTGGCTATAAATCAGTTATAAAAGCAAATGTATTTATTAGTAAATTTATTGATCAAACCTTCAATATTGCACAGCGCTTAAGGGCACGCACACCCCTGGAAATTTATATTGACACCTCCTTGGTTAAGAACCACTGACCTAGAAATTTAACACAGCATTTTGCACCTAGAAAGACCGGCCAGCTTTTTAACTATGAAACACTACATTACGGCAAAATACGAGCAAGTCTAATTTTTAATATAATAGAAAACTCTTGTGCTGGTCAGTGGTCATTACCAGTTAGAAAGGTTGGTGTATATACTGCTTTTTTTTGCTAAGACATATCAGTCATTTTTTTGTAGAGACATTTTTGTCACAGATATTTCGGTCGCTTGTCTCACAGTTGTATTAAAAATCACCATAACAGTATTCATTGCACTGTATTTTCAGACATTCTGATCACACTGACTTAATTTTTTCTGGTCATTTCAAAAATTTTTTGGTCTATGACCAAAACTATGTTCAACTTAAAGTTAATTGAAGTCTTTTAAGCTTTCATGAATTTGTCTCAAAACACTTCGTTTACACTTCGTTTGAGTATTTTACCTGGAGCCATGCAAAGCCTCTACTTTAACTTTAAAAACTTTTTACAATATGAATGAGATGAGAAAGTCATTAAGTAATTTCAGCAGGTAACAAGTAATTGTGTAAAGTACATAGACCTCCTGATTAAAGATCATTGTTCTGCTGGAAGGGGTCAGATTGAAATTTAATATGATCTGAACTTAAACATTGTAAGTATGTAAGACAGCAAAAACAGTCATTGATTCCAACTCAGTGTTCTGGTCAACACCAGTAAACATGATCTGCACATAACAACACATCAGTATTCTTGCATCTACCCCATATTTGTCTTGTGCCCATTATCTGGAGTAGCTTTGCCCATAGCTTAGCCCACAATTGTGGACTTTTCTCCCAAGAGCAGGTCTCACCACTAACAGCTATACATGTATAGTAAATATTGGCAATTGCTATGTCTTGACATTAGTAGATCACAATTAGGAATTTATAGTGTCATTGAAGTTGTTCCACTGCTTCTTGACCTTGAAAGTGCTGCCATATTTAGTAAACTCCCAAGATTCATGTGCTACCTTTATCTTTGGGCAGAAGGTTGATTTGTGCTTTTATGAATTTAGAAAAGAATGCTGAAATGTCCCATTCTGAGTAAAATAGTTTAAATGGCTCTACATTAAACAGATGACAACAAACAACAAGAACTTTTTGTTTGCAGTGACTACTTATTCAAATTGCTCTTGATCGGAGACTCAGGCGTGGGCAAGTCATGCTTGTTACTAAGATTTGCTGTAAGTATGTTGTGTTTATTTAGTTGTTGCAAACTATTAAGAAACTAATAGTAAGTACACGCTCTGTGGAAACTTGCGATTCCCTGCAAAACTGCTTTTTTGTGATGTTGCCAAGCTTGTTAATAAAAATGGTGTACCAAGTTAAAAATCTTAGAGCAGACATGTGCAACCAACGGGCTGCATTGTTCATGATCTTGAAATGGTATTTCAAATGAATTATATTACTCACGTTTTTGTGCAACTCATTACACAATCATTTACCACAAACTTTTGCTCTTGATCAAAGGTTTACAGCCCTTGAAGTTCATGAACGAAGACCTGTAACATTTTTAAATTGCCTGAGAGCCATAGACCATGAAGTGAACACAAATTTTCACACCATATGTAATTGCTACGCTACAGTGCAGGTAATGCTCTTTGTGATGGTAAAAATTGTGCAAGGCTTGCAGAGACTGTGTAAAATTCTTCAAACAATTCGTCAGGACCTGGCAGGCAGTTGTTCTTGCGAGCTGAGTGCTATTAGTTTTGATTTTAGCTTGAGTAGTAGTGTTAGAGAGGATATCATTAACTCGATTTATGGTGCTGCTGTTGTTGTTTGTGGCTTTGAAAGTGTCGGGATTGGGAATTTAGGTAGAGTGATAAAAATTAGTAACAGGACAGGGGAAAGATGATGTTGAATAAATGGGCAATCAATGATAATAATAGTATATCTTTGTTTTGCAGTTCACAAAAGCAAAAATTTTAACTGCAATTTTGTCTCAAAGATTGGCAATTTTATGCAAAGGATGTCATGTTTGAAAAAATGAAAAATTCTTGATGAAGGGTGGATGTTTAATGATGAGTAGTTTGTGAAGTTATTCAACAAAATGAAAGCTCCTTGCTTGATTTGCCAAAATAACATTACTTCTCTGAAAAAATGTAATGTCAAGCGGCACTACAACTCCAGGCATTCAGAACAATACAAGGGAAATTTGGGTCAGTTGCAGGTGGATAAAGCCCCTCAGTTGAAGAAGTCATTGCAGGGGCAACAGAAAATGATATCCCATTACAAAAACGACACTCAACTTGAGAGTGAATTTAACTTCAAGTTTAGTGAAGCAATAGCAGGAAAGAAAAAGTCTTTAGTGATGGTGAGTTCGTCAAGCACTACCTGATGATAATTGCTGAATGGGCATGTCCTGAAAATATTAAGTATTTAATTGAGCAAACTAGTTCATCGAGATACACTGTGGCATGTAGAGTCGATGCCCTCTCAAGTCATCTTGAAGATGCTTTGGCTGAGAGAATAAGCAAATTTTCGCATTACAGCTTCGCAATAGATGCGAGTGCAGACATGAGCGATACTGCTCAGATGGGGGTACCTGTGATGGTAGGGAAACAATGGATTTTATCAAAGTTTTGGAAGTACAAAAGAGTTGTGATGAACTATTGCATTGTCCACCAAGAAATAAAGCTCTGAATGCCATTGATCTCATGAAAGAAGTTGTTCACTTTGTCAATTGCATTCGTTCTCGAGGATTAAAGCATAGGATGTTTTTTTGGATGAACCTGAATGTCCTTACTGGATGTTACGTATTTCTCATCAGTTTGTTGGTTAAGCAGTGCAGACACTTCGAAACGATTCTGGCATTTAAGAGGTGATATAAAGTTTTTCATGGAAAGTAGGAAACAAGATGTCTCATTTTTAAATGATGTTGAGTGAGAATGACCCGACATTCCTTACTGATGTAACACACCATCTATTGAAATTAAGTGAGCAATTTCAAGGAAAGAAACAACTGGCAAACAATGTTTGAGCACATTACATCCTTCCAAAAGAAACTGGATCTTTTTAATGGTCAGTTCAGTAACTTTGTAAATCGCATATGGTACAATGATAAAAAGATTACTGCTTGTGGTGATCGCTTCTTGGATTTTCGAAAACTTGAAATGGATTTTAATATATTCTGTGACCCTTTTAACACAGTTGTGAATCAAAGCCCTGATCATCTTCAACCTGAACCGATTGATCTGCAGTCAGAGATAATGACATAAAAGGAGTCTTTGAAAACAATCATGTGAGCTTTTATTTTAAAAAAAATATATGAGGGAAGCATCCGAACCCTACCAAAGCATGCCTTGAAGATCGTTTCACTTTTTGGAAGCACCTATTTGCACCTATTGTTATGAACCATTTTTTTAAGATGAGAACCATTCTTTTAAGATGAAACATAGCAAAAGAAAGCGCACTAGGTAAATTGTCAGACCAACATTTGATTGGTTGACTACGGGTTGCTTGCAGTTCAGTGAAAGCAAATGTTCCTAAACTCTGTAAAAACCTTCAACATGAAGCATTGCATTAGTGGACTTAACTTATAGGGATGGAGTGACGAAATGCATGAATAAATTGTTTGACTGAATTGAGAGACTTCATAATATCATATGTCTCATCTACTTCACAGTTTTTCGACAAGCCTGTAATTGGCATGTGGTTGGTAGTTTGAAATAGAGGAAACTACACCACACACTACCAATCTTTTGAGTGACCACTTAAAACAATTTTTTAAGAGAATGAATAAGGCTTCATCCAATAAATATTGATGCAGTCCATGATAACTTTCCAAATATCGAATGTGGCCCACCAGTGAAAAAGGTTGCACATGCCTGTATTCGAGCATTGCCTTAAAACAGTTTTCCAAACTTAGTATTGTATGAGAAAAATGTGCTGCTTCGTGAACTTATTTGCATTGTTCAAAAAGGCAGTTGCACAAAAAAGAAAGTTATACAATACAAAAACTATGAGCAATGTGACATAAAATGAGACAAATGCAAAAAGAGACATGTAAAGGAAATAGTGATAGTTTTGTTATTGGGGAATTGCATATATAGTCTGGTTAAAGCATTTCACTGAGGACGTTGAATGGTCGACTGTCTTGCAGTTAGGCTGATTATATATATATGTATCTTTTGTTAGGTTGTCAGTGCGCACAGCTTTGAAAAGGTTCATCACTGTTGTGTTCCTGATTGTGCTGTGTACTGTTTGGTTAATACAGTGAATTGTTTTTTTAAGAATCTTTGTTTAATGTATAATAGAGTTACAAAATGTTTTCCAGCAGACTAAGCATTGGGTTACACTAGCCACTCAGATGTGGTTGTACTTGACTTCTTCATTCGTGACGCTGTGCTAAATAGCCAATGCTTCCTGGATTGGAATACTGGTTCATCAATTCTTGTAACTGGCGTAGGCTCCGTTGCTACTGCAATCTTAATCATATTTAGGATTATGCATCTTATCTCAATGTAAAAAAGTACCAGTTCCACTGAACAATTTATACAGTATATTTGCCAGATGTGTTCACAAATCTAAGACTGATGTTGTATCAAAAAACGGACTTTTTACAACAATTTAATTTCTTGCTACCCTGCTGAACTTAGTGTAGTTGACCAATGTAACCACACGTCTGTGTGTACCTGTAGAGATTTAGAACAACTACTATCAAGTACAATTTGGTGGTTCAATCCATCCTGGATATTATTCTGATGCGTAATCCTAATAGAGCTGATACTCCAGAGTTCTTTAGTTTTTGTCAAAATAACTGATTCTGTACTTTCAGAGGCCGCCAGCTGTGTATGCTACAGTCTGTTTTTTGGAGTGTAGCGAATAAATGCTTTGTTTACTGTCACTTTACCCAACGTTAACCGTAATGTCTTACAACTGAAGATGCGTCGCTGACGCAAAATCGATTTACTAGCAGATCAATTTGCGATCAGATTCGGCTGTGTCACCCTTTTGGCGTCTTGATTTTGAAATCTTGAAGTTGTCTCATTTTGGAGCTTGCCTGAAAGTTTCTCAGTGCAATATATATGCTGACATCAGCAAACGTTTGTTTTGTGTTTTTCAGGATGATACTTATACGGAAAGTTACATCAGCACAATCGGCGTAGACTTCAAAATTAGGACCATTGAACTGGACGGAAAAACAATCAAGCTTCAAATAGTATGTCTTGCTTTGGCGGCATGCTTGTTTCTACTCCTGCTAGCAATTAGATCAACTGCAGTAGCGACATCTGTTTGGGTGGTGATGTTTTGCAACTTAACTTCATGTCTTTCAAAAATGACTGGATTTGCAGAAGATGTAGTAGTGGATGTTGCGATTTCACCGTTACTTTTACAAGTCATGCGATTGAAAAGTTAACCACTAGTTCTTCCATCACAGTGGGACACCGCAGGACAGGAACGCTTCCGAACGATCACGTCCAGCTACTATCGCGGCGCGCACGGAATCATCGTGGTCTACGACGTCACCGATCAGGTAATAACTAACTTATGATGTGACCTTTGCGCGCGATGTCCCTTTTTGTCGTCGGGTGAGCAATTAAACCTTGCCGGGCCGTCGTTCAGCGCTCGTGCACATATATATCAATAAAAGAAAAAAATTATTCAACGCGGTCTGTTCACAGATTTAGAAAAAAATTTGTTGGGATTGGCGTTGGTCCGTTTTTCTTGGGTGAATGTGGTATTTTGTGTGGCAGATGATGGGGAAAGTGTTATTTGGGTGCGTGATGGTACGATTAATATGCCATCCACGCAAACGTGAAAGGGAGTTACGGTATCGAGATATAATATAAGTGGTGCAATTGTGCAGCTACCATGTTGAGCCATAAACTGGAAGCTTTCGGGATTTCGTACGAATTGTGTAGCGCAGTCACTGATGTCCACTGAGTTGTGGTGATAGGTAAACAATCTTATTTGCTTTTTCAGATCTCTTAAATGCATCAGATGAGCTTAAACTTATCGGTAACATCGGTCGTGATTTCTAATCAGCCTTTGTGTTTCACGTGAGCTTTAACAAGCAACAAATAATGCGGCCGCTAAAGTTAAAGGAAGTCAATTAAACCAGCCAGTAAGCCAGATGCGTGAATAACTTTTTGTGTATTGCATGGGGAACCTTTACTTTTGTACTTGCTTGAAGCAAAATCGGCTTTCATAGCAGTTTGTTGGAAGCAAGTTGTGTCGCTGCAAGGCAAGCAGGCACTGGACAGAAATCTAACGATTATCAGCAGCAATCAAGCGAGGCTGATCTGAAGCGGTGGAGCCTCGGGCTGCTGTCGTGGCGAGATTGCAACACACACACACCTTCGTCATTTTAAAGCCGTGTTTCATTGCAACACCAGGCAGGTTTTTGCCACTGATGATTCAAACCCCGACTTACGTCGGTCACGGTTGAAAAATCCGAACGCACCGTCATGAACCAAGGCCCCCTAGAACGCTACGCAGAACCGCAGCAGCGATACGAGCACAGCGTAGCTTAGTTTTGAAGCGCCATCTGTCGCACACGTTATCCCTAAGAGGCTTAGTCGAGGAAGATTTGGGATTGGTCATGACGTCAAATGCAGCAACTTTCTATATGAACATATTAAACCCTGAACTTATTTTTCACTGATACGTACATTACCGAGAAAGAGCGTGTTAGGCCTTCAGCCGACATCAACACAAGCGTGACTTCTGTTTGTTTGTTTGTTGTTTCAAGGATTCGTTCAATAACGTCAAGCAGTGGTTGCAAGAAATCGACCGGTACGCGAGTGAGAACGTGAACAAGTTGCTTGTCGGAAACAAGTGCGACTTGACGACGAAAAAAGTTGTCGATTATACAACCGCAAAGGTACGCAACTCTGCCTGCTTTGTCTAGGAGACAAGTTACGGTCAAAGCAGCCAAAGTACAGTCCGCTATACAATCCTTAATCCGTAACGCTGATCTTGTCCAAATTATGTTGATAAAGCCTATTCAGTTTTTTTACATTTCGTTTATATCATTTCACGCAGGCAAATTTGCTTCCGATACTGCTCGCCTGGCCCTGCCCAAGACTGTTTCGTGCTAAAGCTTGCCTGGGTTTCATGAGTTAAAAGTTGTAAACACAAACTGTAGCGTGAAAGGAGTTGGATGTATTGTTGCCAGTGAACTGGTCGTCCTCTGGTAGTGGCATCAGTTCACTATTGATTTTATCGTGTCGTTAATTTATTTCACTACGCGCATCTCATTTTGCCATACTCGCTGCGGTAGAATTATTATTGCTGGTGCAAAGTAACTTCCTTGCAGTGAACTAAGTTTAAGTGATCAGCCGAGGCGATCTGCGACAAATGATCAATGGCAGTTTCGTGTCACCTAAACTTTAACGTGAATACTTTTTTGGTCATTTTTGGGTCATAGGCCGATTTTTTTTAATGACCGAAACAAGATTAAGTCAATTCGGTCAATGTCGGAAAAGGCAGGCTAGTGAGTACTGTTACGGCGATTTTTAATACTATCGCGGACCAAATGACCGAAATGTCTCAGCAAAAAAAATCCTAGACACTAATTAATTAATCTGCTTCGATCGGAAGGCAAACCGCTGCTGCATGAAGTCGGTGACAAGCTCGCAAATATTTCGTGGAGATGATGTCGTGGTGCGCATCGAAGCCACGTGGCCGGTCTGCGGTCGCCTGTCGATGGCATGATCGATCACCAGTATCAATTATTGCTCGTGGTTTGTGCTGCCAGTGTTCAGTCTGCTTTAATCACTGCTGCCAATATTAATAACAGGCTATTCAACGTTGTGCTGGATCTGTCTTTGACAATGCTTTATGTTTGTGTCGTTGTTTGTGACGTAGAAGCGTTAATGTCGTCATATGTAAGCAGTCGTTGACTTGCCGGGGGCCACTGATCACCCGGTTGCCCACTTAGCAGCGCGGCTGTGGAGCCAGAACTCAAAATTTCAGACTCACGCTCCGGCTCAAACATCTAAATCTAGACGTTTCTTTGTCTTTAGCTCCAGAATGATTCGATAAATTGAAAACGGAAAACCATTTTATTATTTGTACAATTCGCTTGCCCCAAAAATCAGGGCTGAGGAACCGCAGCCCAAATTTCAGGCTCGAGTTCCGGCTCCAACATCGAAAAGTTACTGGTTCCCGGCTCACTGCTCGGGCTCCGGCACCACAGCCCAGGTCGTTGACACGTGTGATGTGCTTTGATGTGCCGCCAACCGCGATTCTTTGCTACCATAGCCAAGCGGTTACCATTGTTTGTCGCGCAGGAATATGCAGATTCTTTAAAAATTCCTTTCCTCGAAACGAGCGCGAAAACTGCCAGCAACGTCGAGCAGGCTTTCATGACCATGGCGGCCGAGATAAAGAACAGGATGGGCCCGGGCACCGCTGCATCGCCAGGTACGGCCGCACTTCGTCGCAGTGTTTTTTTTTCGCGCCGTCACCTCTTCGGCTAGCATAGGTGTAGGAGCCGGCAAATTTTTGGGGCGCGAAGCTTCCCCCTAGAAATTTTCTCTCGCGAATCCTCAGCAAAAATTATCAAGATCTTTGTTTATTTTGAGGTCACGCAATTTTTGGGAGAAAAAAGGTCAATACAGACGTTTTCAATCAGTCAATCTCACTGATCACACAAATAGAACGAAGGTGTCAAAGAATCTGTGCCCAAATTTTCAAGGATTTTGCCCGGGTTTTCGACGAATCAAAACTTTTGGGGGTGTGCATGCACCCCCAGCTCTTACACCGCTGTCGCCGAGCACCGAAGTGATTTCTGGAGCTTTGGGTAGATGATGAAATGGATGCCGATTTTACGCATTTGACCTGAGGTAACCTCGCGCGATAAAAGCTGGAAACACTGCTCGTTTCTGCGTCAAGGTAGTAACACCGATTCGCCTGGCATGAAGCGGCTCGGGTTAAACGCTGAGTTTATCAGTCAGTCGGCAGCGACCTCGTAGTCTAACAGATATGTTTCAGGGCTCGTATGCCAATGCTTTTCCGTTTGGCTCTCAGCTTTGGGAGTTTCGTTTTGGTAGTACTTGTTGCAGTAGTATCCACACTTTTATATTTTCCTTTTTGCTTTACGTTTGGGCTTTAGGTTTAGCGGTTAGGTTTAAGGGTTAGGTTTAGGTTTTGGGTGTAGGGTTTGGGTTAAGGGTTTGGGTTAAGGGTTTGGGTTAAGGGTTTGGGTTAAGGGTTTGGGGTTTAGGGTTTGGGGTTTAGGGTTTGGGGTTTAGGGTTTAAAACTTTAGGTTTATAGCGGAATCAGTCGAGTACAGCACAAACTTCCCACCGGCCCGCTACCTTGTCGCAGAAACGAGAAGTGTTTCCAGCGTTTTCATCGCGCGAGGTTACGTTGGATCAAATGCGCAAAATCGACATCCATTTCATCATCTACCGGAGCAATGCGAATGTGAGAACAACAACAAAAAGCATCTTGAAGCGTGGATTACTGCTCACGTTTCGAACAGGCGGCGGGTTGCCTGGTTTTTTTCTCCGACGCCTGCAGTCAAATGCGAACTGTTCGAGGCTTTTCACGCTTGGGCAGCTTTGACATCATTCACCACAATAAATTATCTATAGAGCCTTTCCACCCCAACGCGCTTAACAGCAAAACAACGGCCCACGTTCTGCGAACTCAAGGCTTGTGGTATCGCTTGGATCAACGCATTCCCATGACGTGACTTCGTTCAGCTCAACGGTTTTTCGTTTTCAAGCAACGTCAGCGCTTTGATCAGCGCGTAAGCGAACGTCTGACAAGTCTCAATCGAAAACGCAACTCTGCAGCTTTCTAATTTAGGTTGCAGCGCTACTTAAAGCCTCTCTTTCCTTTGGGTTATCGACATATTCTGTTTACGATGTACGTCAGTGGATTTTAAACCTTTGCCTGATCGCGCACCACCTGGTGGATGTTTTTGTGGCTTCCTATTACCGGGCATACTTGCTGAAACCTATTTACGATTAACTGAAACACGCAAATGAATTGATATAAAGCGGTTTAATGCAGCAGTTGATTCTGTTCGGCTTAAGTAACGGCAGCTGTTCAGCTTAAATGACTGTGGGTAACGTTTAACTGTAGGTTGATTCAATATTGTGACCAGACGTTCAATTTGCGACGCTTGCAGGTAATAAACTACATTGATTTTTTGTCTGACATCAATTTATTTAACATGGAACAAAACCGACAGCTGTCCGCGTACCACCAGGAAGGCCCTTGCTCGCCTGGAACGCGTGCCAAAGGTTGAGTACCAGTGAGTACTCGAATGATCCTGTGCCAAGAACACCGTTCTCAAATACGAAGTTTAGTGGACGTCGTGTGTAAAACAGGGTTACGAACGAAATTAATAACATTTTTGAGACCAGGACCTCCTTAAATATTCGTATTAGGAGTTCAAACGAGATTGCCAAAAAAGGGGGGAGGGGGATGAAAAACAAGAGCAGCATAAAAATTCGCAGCTAAACCGAGTCCTGTCTTTACCTTTACTAGTCCAAGGCTGGGCTTGGAACTCAAACAAGACCATGAGCGCTCGAAACTCGGGACGGGGGTCCGGATTTCATTTTTGTCGCGCAGGGTATTCTTTTCAATGCGCGTGTTATGGGGGCTTGTCGCGCGCCACGGGGGAGTACACGCGCCATGGGGGGGTGCGCGCGCCACGGAGGAATGCACGTGCCATGTAGATACGGTGTTAGTTGTGCCTCGCGTCTGTTTTTTTTTTTTTCGGTCATTCTTCGGTCACACACCGAATTTATTTTGAAATCACTGAAAATAATTGAGACTATTCTGTCATATGTGAAAAGACAGTTTTAATACTATTACGGGACAAATGACCGACATGTCTCAGCGAAAAAGAAAACCTAGCCTCGCGTCGTAGACCGAAGACAAGCGGAGACGTCATCGTCGTAGTTCAGGAAAAGAGGTGGAAACGAAGCAGCCGCTTGTTCTTACGTTGAAAAAAGTGCATTTGCTGAAGTTGCAAATCGTTTTATGTTCTCATCTCTTGTGCAGGTCAGCGACCAAATGTTGACATCACCAGCAAGCCAGTGGACGCCAACAAAGGAGGGTGCTGTTAAAGAAAAAAAAAAGACACGAAAAAGCCGAAGCATCTTTGATTTGCCTGAAATGGTCGACAACGACCCAATTCTGCGTTGTGACAAAAAACAGTGGAACACGGACTCTCGAGCGAATCACTTAATCTAACGTCGACATTTACGTTTTTTTGCTCGGATACGTAATTTTTTTGCGGCACAGCGTCTTGTGCGTGCAAAGACGTCGACGTGAAAGTAATCTGCTTACTGTTGACGCGCGGCTGCGTCGGCAGCGCCGTGGCCCGAGCTGTGGCCGCACTTCGTCCGTCTGCTCCTTTCACCAACGCTGCTCGGGATCCGGTGTCGTCATCCAATATCTCGTGCGTGCATGCACGCGCGTTAGCATTTTTTTCAGCGTTCGCTCTTTTTGTTTTGGCGAGCGGCGTCGCGAATGAAACCGACTGCGCATCGCGACGTGATGGCCGCGATAACCGACCGGCGAGCGACCAATCAAATATGCGCGGGGTGTTTCGATCCTGAATCCGTTCTCAGATCGTAAAGTTGTATGAGATGGTCGCTTGTATCGTCTTCGTAACGCATTCCTGATGCTTTTAACCTTTTTGGCCGAGATCGCATCGTTGCAAAAGCCGGGTTTTGAAAATCTGGCAAGCTTCGCTCTTGTTGCTGACTGCGCAAAAAGCGCATTTAGATTGTGTTTTTGTTAATTAAGGTTTGAGAGGAACAAGTCATTCACCCAACCCACCCACCCCTGTTCCTGGACTGTGTGGGGACATTACAGTCTGATTGTGATTGATCGGAAGCAAGCGGTTGCAGACGGGGAGCGACAAAAAAACCTCGACTTCTCGTGTTCAGGCGCTCGTAGCTGACGCGCTGTCCGGCTGTCGCTTGCGATTTCATGATCATCGTGGTAGCGTGTCGTGTTATATCCTATATATGTGTGTTATATATTTATGCGTTCTCGACACGTGTGTAGTCAGGAGCTGAAATACACGTCCGCTCGCCGGATCTCAGTCACATGCGACGTGGTGGAACGCCCATGTGGGTTCCCTGTTTTAGCTCCCCCCTATCCCCTCTCAACCATAACCACTTGTGCGCAGCAGAACGACTACTTTGGCAACTTTAAGAATGTCTCAGTTAATCTTCTCTGCTCGCAAGTGTGGAAATGTACGGACGAATGGAATGCTGGCTGGCAGGTTGGTTGTAAAGAAAAACGCCCCACTTGACATGTACCAGAGTTGCAACTTCTTAAATACTAAAAACAAATGTCAAAACAGCATCGATTGCTAAACACGCATTGTTACGGTCCGCACGCCTTGAGTTGCAAGTGTTACTCGTCGCTCCATGAAACCGACATGATAATAAATACATATTTGGTAATAACGTTTTGCCCCTATTCCAAGCAATCTGCTCAAGTTTCGGCGGAAACTTCCGTACGAATTTAAACAAAATCCTTGTGGCAATTAACATCTGATCTGCACATCGCAGTCATGGCGCACATTAACATGCCAAGAGCCGCGTTCATTTGTGGCTGGCATGTGACGATTTGGTCCGTGTGTAAATATAGCACTTAATATGCGGCAACAAGCACCTTTCTCACTTGCTTTGCCTCGTGAAGGCATCGAAATTCCTCGTCACTGTACCCGCCGCTAGCCTAAACGTTTCTAGTTGGTGTGTAAACCCCAGATGTGTTTTAGCGAGCTGCTACCGGTAAACATCGTATTCGCGACAGCACTTGAAGTTCGAGCAAAAGTTTTCGTCGGTCATGGCGTGGTTTGATGCGTGTTGTTTCGTCATAAGCAAAGAGGGGTGTTGTCATGGTTGCTTGGGGCGGGAGTGGTCGTGTCGAGCGCAGGACGTTATTAGAGAATTTGATCTCATGCTTTCTTGATTGATAGGTTGGTGTGCCTCGCCGGGTTGGCTTTCTTGCGTCGGTCCAGGGCCTAATAGTCGGGCCCGCGTTTACTTTTTTCTCCCGCTAGTCAAGATCTCTCTTTCGTCCGTATTGTGTTCTGTTATTTTTTTTCTTTTTCTGCGGTCCTCGAAGGAAAACACTTGGCGTGCACGTGCAAAAAAAATGTAAATACGGAGCAGACAACGACGGGCTCCCATTAAACCTTGTTCTTCTCGTGAATGCGGAGACTGTTGTTGCTGCTGCGCTTCAGCCTTGCAAGTAAGTCAGCCACTGCTGCTCCAGCCCATCACTGTTTGGCGACGACGCCGGTACCAGCTTGCTTGCGTCCAGTCGAAAAAGGTTTGTTTGAAACCGTTGAATGGGTGCGGGGCGTCGTACATCGGTGAAATCCTTTCCCAAACAACCGGAATTGTCGCCAGTGGTGGGAAGGACCACGATTTGCAGTCAGCACCCCCCCAATTGACACCTCTCCTGGTCATCCCGTTGTTTGTTTTCGCCTCAACAACCAAAACTGAAGGCAAACCCTGGCTTGAAGCAGTAAAGCTTGCCCCAGCTTATTAGTAACAGTACATTTCTCACGAGACTTAGCTGAGAAGACCAGCTGAAAACAGCGCTCCCCCATATTGAAAACAAATACCATGTATTCTGGCTATTTTCGCTCTGATTTGATTTATATTTCGTCTCACAAGGTTGGCCACTTGTAAAATTAGCAGGTGACTCCGCGAAACATTAGAAAGCTGCTGCTAAACGGGTCCATGTCCTTGCGGAATACGGTGTTATTTGCCCGACACACCCTCCATGTTCCGAACACACCTCAGACGCTTCGGTCACTATGCAGCATCTTTATGTGGTCAACTTGTTCATCGCCAATGTCTTCCAGTTCAAAAGAAGTAGTGTCATTCTGATAATTACCGCTTGCCTGTAGTCAGCTCACGGTGTCGTTACGGTTCGCGTGCTCGCAGGGGCGTAACAAAGGGTAGCACAATTGCCCGGGCGCTGCTATGGGGGGGCGCCGAAAAGTCTCAACATTGTCATAATTAAGTACTTCAAAATACAGTACATTTACTCCCAAAAGACGTAGTTTCGAACATAGCGGCGCCAACTAACCTCGTTACGTCCCTGCGTGCTGCAATCGGGTGAAACTTCATTCCTCATTCTCAACTTTCGTCGACTGGGCGTCTTCATCACGAGGCTCAATGTCAAATCGAGATTTTTTAGTATTTTGGCGAGTTCCCTTGTGTGCTGTACTCATCAAGCTTGCTTGTCCATCATGTCAAATTCGTTTTCACCAAAGTGACGTCCGAGACCTCAGGTACAGCTCTTGTTGTCACACGTCAGTGCCAGTCCCGTCGCCACGGGGAGGCTTAGCCCGCCGCGGTGAATGCTGCATTGGTGGCGAGTCAATGGTTATACCGATGTCTTGAAAATCGTTGCATGCGGTCTGTCCAGGCTCGTGCTCGGCGTTGGTGGGTGGCTGCAAGGAAACTTTACTCACGGTGCCACTACCATTGACTCGCCACCAATGCAGCATTCACTACGAGAGATTGCCGCGTGGCTTACAGGCGCATGCCGGCGGAGATGGGCGCCGAAAACCACTCAGACACTACCCGAAAGGAGCACAAAAATCGAGTAAATTGAACTGCATAGGCAGTCCACAGTAGCCGTTCAGGTCAGTCTCCAGATACATAAGTTGTGAGGGTGACGAACCGTTTCGTTGAACCTGTTGCGTAGCACAGGAAGTTCTAAACTCGTCGGTGTTCACTATCATCGTCGGCACGGCTTAACCGCATCAGTGTCGGACGTTTCCGCTCCTGCTTGTACAAATGGGGTATGGCCCCTTCTGCGGCTTGTGACTGTGGCGCAGAAGGACAAACCATGTCCTTCATCCATCGAACTCCCCATGGAGCCTGACGGCTCTGAATGACGAAACAATCGAATGTCTGCTCAACACCTGCCCCGAGATCTAGTGCGGTCAAGCAGTGGATAAGAACTCGCGCAATAAATGAAGAATCTGAACAATTTTGACGTAATTGTGATTCTGGCAGTTATGCTGCTGAATTTGAGTAGACAATTTATTTTTTATTTTCGTGTTTGAACCAGACACGAAGTCCATAGAGCACAAGTACACCTTGTCTGCACAACGCAGGTTGATAAAAACAGACAGAGAACGTTTTATAACGTCGTTTTGAGTAGGATCACAGGCACTGTCTTAACACAATTGTTCGCTAACCCTTAGCACTTGGTACAGAACCGTCGCCAGAAAGACTTCAATAGGGGGGGTTTCGTTTGTACAGAGGGGCTTGTCATTGAAAATTTGTCAAAAATTCCACTGATATATAGTGTTTCATATTTCAAATTTGGGGGGCCTGGTGCTTTGTTTGAAGGGACAAAGCCCCCTGCACGGCCGGATTTACCAATAGGCTTAAGTGTAGGGCGTCAAGATCCACGGGGCCTCCAACAAACTGTGGTACGCATAGAGTCAATGGCCGATATATGATCATTTAGATAAGTCTTTGTCAAAAGTTTATGTCGTAAATTCATGAAATTTAATTTTATTCAACTTTCGTGGTGATGACGCCAGAGTCTTCCAACGAGTTTCCATGAATCTCAATACGACGGTTGGTCAAGCCGCATACCAAGTGCTGTGTCGATGTACCCAAAGAACGCTGGCTCCGTCCTGTGTTTGCTGAATCGTACCGATTATTACGTGTTACTCTATCAAAAGAACTCGTGGCTGTTTGTGTTGGAAATGCACCTGATTAGTGGCATGACTGACGGGGGAAAGGGGTGCGAACCGCTCCCCCCTGGGAAGCTAAATGTACAAAGCGGCCCTCTACCTAGCTTGTCTTTCGGCAGTTTTTTTAAGGAAAATGTTAGGTACCCGGTATGGACCTGTAGAAACCCGATTTCTGTGATTCTAGTCACCCGATTTTCTCTGATTCTCGGGATCCAATTTTCAATTCTAGGGGCCCGAATCGGGTCCCTAAAACACCTTAAAAAAACTGATTTTGGTATTTGCTATTCTTTTGGTTTCAGTAGATTGTTGTTTTTTTCCGTTTTTCGAAATGTTTTCCAGTGATTTCGGGTTTTTGTATAGCTGTTCAATACCGGATTCGCTATTATTTCTCAACTATTTTCTGAGTGTTAGCCAGTGGGCACCCTTCAGCTAAGTTTCTCCCTGGCTCAAACCTCTAGTTACGTCACTGCACCTGAGCAAAGCAAGGTTGTACTGCTGATAAGAGCTATGTGTAGGGCTAGCAGCGGTATCCTACAATAAGAGCATAGTTGTTTCTTAGGTGACTGAGCAATCCAGTAGTTTTGTTAGCGTTTCTATTGCGTAAAGCTCGATTGGTATTTTTAGATGAGATTTTTTTCCATTTGAATTGTCTTCAGCAAAGTTATTCAGAAATCAGATTGCTATTGAGTACTTGCGCAAGTTTGTACTCCTCCCATGCTAAGCAAATCAGAAAAGATTTTGATGAACTTGAATAGCAAGCAAAAGTCACTTTGCCAACTGACAGCCAGAGAACTCTTCCCCAAAGAGACACGGAAACAGCTAGAAAATGACAAAAGCGCGTTTGGGTCTGATGCCATAGATTAGTGGTTCTTAGTTTATGCAACCACGCGGACCCTAATCTTAGCTTTGATGGTCACTAACTGCTCGGGGAAAGGTCCTTTCCAAGATTCAAAAGAATTAAAAATGAATTGAAGTCGCAATATTCCAGGAGAGGTTGTCCACACCAAGCATTCGGTGCATTATAAGTGACAAACTTAACCAAACAGATTGTAATGAGTTCTTAGATAATTTTGTTATGAAGAAGGCAGAACAAAACCTTTTTAATTATTTACTGTGTTATGTTCAGCCTCACTTGATTTGATGATTGCAGCTTTTTATTTCTTTATACGTATTTCAATAATGACAGCATAAGGGAAATTTAAACTAGTCCAGTCGCCACGGTGGGCATTGGTGAGCTCAGCCCTTTCAAATTTAAATACGAAAGAGTATAAATCAGTAAAGATTTTATCAAATTTCCAGAATGTCAAGTCCCCCTGCGCCTATTTAAATCCCCTATTCAAGACTTGCTGACGACGGTTCTGGTTTAAACCTCATATCCTTTCGCGCGACAGTTTAGTTGCATTCGATTCTTAGCAGTCTGAAAAAATAACAAACACGCGAATCGTGAACCTAGAAGTTGCAAATATTTGGGTGAGTTTTACGTGACGTGTTTTGCTCGTGCCTATGAGGTTTTTACAGCTGTGGTACGCGAGTTGCAACGTGATCCTCACGTTGTGCTTTAACGTCTTCATGCCGCCACACATAGCCTACTATATGTGCAGTGTGTTTGTTTTTTTTTAAGCACAGATAAGAAAAAACAGACGTGACTCTAAAAAAACGTAGGCCACGTGTTTTGTCAAATATTTCAATTGTGGCGATTTCGGTTGGTTTGTCTGTGGAAGTTAATACTCCTGTTCCCGCCAGCCAAGTACGACTTGAACAATTCCGTAGTCATTGAACGCTTTTGCGTCGAAGGCAGCAACAAACGCAGTGATCGTGGGCACTCCAGTAATGATTTAGAATTTTTTACTGACCGTACTTTCAGAGCGTCATTTTCGGCTTTTCGCAAATTGATTAACGCTGTTCCATTTTTTCCTCGTAACAGCGGGAGAGGGGGCCTCACATGTAGATTAGCCCAGGGCCCCGGCAAGAGGGGGGCGGGGGGGCAATGCCTCAGGGCGGCACTTTGGTGAAAAGAAGGAATAGCAAATGGTCTTTCATGGTCTTTACCACCACCTGGTAGTTGTAGTGGTAGTGGGGGGGCGGCACTTTTCGACTCGCCCCGGGGCGGAACTTCCCCATGTCGGGACCCTGGATTAGCCTGTGGCCTCGCATCAGCTAAATCTGGTCCTAGTCCCCTATGGCAACGGGACTGACTTGGTACAACATCCAGAGCAGGACACGAAAATCGCATGATAAGAATAAGGGTCCAACCCTGGCCATGGCCAGATGAAGTACGAATGCGTTGTGGCTTGTACACGTCCTCAAACTAACACTAACGTCCGAGCACTCAGTCACAAAGTAAAATGCGGTAGCAGTGTTCAGAGAATAAGGACGAATGTGAACAATCTGACTGCATCAAAGCGCGCAACCATACGTTGTTATACTTTCTGCATTATTCAAGAGACACGTACACATTTTTTCGCAATACGGCCTCAAAGGTAGGAATGTAACCGGATGACTACTAGCACTCGCTCGCCACGGCAAGTTGTATCAGGCCAGTAACCAACTTGGGACACCAGGAGAGGCGAAGAGTTTTCTGAGAGGGGCCCAAATTTTTTGAACTATGTTCAATAGTTTAAAACTATGTCCAACACATTTTTCCAGGAGGGCGAAAAATGTTCAGGGGTTGCTTCGCCCCCCTAGCTACGGGCCTGGATTGTATAGAATCCGGCAACCAAAATTATAGGCCACACACAATCTCTGGATGTACGCCTTCCTGAAATCACACCATAATTGTGACGCATACATGGCTGTACATGTGCAGAAGGAAAGAAAAAGTGCATTTTTCACTGCGTTCGAACATCGGGAAAAAGAAGCTCGCAGCATGTTTGCTGCTCAATATCGATATCGCAGTTGTCTCTGAATGACTTCGTCATCTGAAAACTCAGAACGATCCCCAAACATGGGCGTCGGAAGGATTTTTTTTAGGGGGGGCACTAGGGTATATTTCCAACATTTTTCTAGGGGGCCAAAAGTGGTGAAATTTGGCTTTTCCCACTCGAAATTGAAAATACAATCTTTTTTGCTGAAATTTTTAAAATCCAGGGGGACCTTGCCCCTCTTCCCCCCTTCCCGAAGATCATGTCCCCAAATAGGCTATTTGTATAGTGGATAACAGATTTTACGCTTCGTCCACCCAGTGCCAGCAACGGGATGACCGTGCTTCTTGCGCTATTGGTTTGCAGCATCATGCAAACAATTTTTCTGCAGTTGAAAATAATTCCATGGGATTCTGCACAACAATAAAATCAGGGTCTGCAAAATATTCATGACACGAAAATTTGCCGGTCCTTGGAATGAATAGGGTGGGTTTGAAGATTATGATTTATTCAAGGCCGGGGGTGGGCTAAGGTTGCCAGATGCGTTTTGTAAAAATACCGACCATTTTGTCAACAGTGCCAGATCTAAGCTGTGGTGTGTTGTAATTCGTAAGTGGCACAGGAAAAAGAGAGAAACAATTAGTATTGTTAAGCCACAATTAATAATATTTTCCCGTATTTTGGCTGGCTCATGACATTTCAGTGTGTGTGTATGACGTGACAATCGCACCAAGGATTGCGTCAACAGCAGCAAATAAACTTAGCTGAAGGAACTGTCCTGACAAGATTCACTACTAGAGTCATTTTTTAATTTGAGAAATTCCACGTTAGTTCTTACTGAAGTTATGGCAAATTATTTATTTTCAAAATACCGGCCTTTTACCAGCCTCTGCTAAATTAGCAGTAAAATACCGGCCAGGCCGTTGAAATACCGGCCATCTGGCAACCCTAATGGGGGCAGTTGCCCGGTTTCCCCCCTTTCTGGTTGCCGGCTTGGGGTTATCCATGCGTTTTTGTGACTCTAGTCATGAAGTAACACGAATGCAGCAAGAGGGAAAACAACAACACTAAAGATCACAAATTAATTTCACATGGTGGTGAGAATATAAAAACATCAGAACCAACAGGTTTCGTAACTTAAAATCCTGTTCTAACACGTTTAATCACAAAGGGTTGGCGAAAGACCATATGGGTCAAGTTCTCAGCCAGCCCTGCTGCTAGCACAAATCAAATTTTAATTGACGACGCTTTACTAGTAATAAAAGAAAAGTAACAAAATGCATCGAATCAACCTCAGGTAAGATAAGTGAACAAAACAACAACAAAAAACAGTAGAGGAAAAACATGCCTATGTACAGGGGGTAGGGTGAGCAACTGTAGGGATAAAAGACATAAGGAATAATGGGGCATCAAAACAATATTACAGAAATGTAACAGGCATATGAAACGAAAACCAACACGAATTTTGGCAAGATAGCAGGACGTTTTTACATTATTTTATTTCACATTTTCAGGAATGTCAGACCGAATTTTGGGACCAATATACTGTACTTAAAGAATGCTGACACAGAGACGTTTTCATTTTGGGTAAATGATATTTTTGCAAAGAATCAAGCCTTGCATGACATTTGTGGATTGATGCAATCTCAGAAAAGTAGTTGTCAAAGTGATTAGGTTATTCACCATTATCAAAAGAAAATGCCTACATGAATTTGGCAACTGACAATTCAATAAGTATGGTATATTTAAAATTTTGTGCTTAGAATAGAGTGCAGTTGTTATAGTTTTGTCATATTTTAGGGTATTACGGCTTTAGTCTGCAATCTAATTAGAGGGAGTATAAAGCAGTCTTATTGGCTCTTCCCCAGTTAAGTATTCAATAAGTTAAACGGAATGGAAAAGAGCAAAGTAAACAGATTTGAGCACTGAAATGTTGGTATAGTGTTTCAATATGAACAACATTCCACATGATTTGAAGAGTTGTATCACCGACGTTTCAATTTGAGGCTTTCAATTGAGTTTATCATCAAGAATAACGCCAAGATATTTTAAGCTACTTTGCTTTGATATTGGTTGATGATTAATAGAAACTGAAAATTGATATTGTTGTGGTTGTTCATGAGCATGAAATTGCTTTTGGAATAATTGATACACAATTTGTTAGCACGAACCCAGTGACCAATTTTTTGAGCTCATTTTAAAATATTTTATCAAAACTTTTGGGGTTTTCCCTGAGATATTAAGACTGATATTGTTGCAACCGGAAAGCCCGAGCGGCAAGTGTGCAAAGCTTCACACTGTGGCAGCAAGCAACAATAGAGATCACATGCCATGATCACTCTATTATTGCTTGTTCGCGCCACTTATAATTGGGTGTTATTCTTCGCGCACATCCCGTTCGTGGTGAATCGCACATTCAACGCAACGTCGACAGAGAGGTTGCAACAATATCATCAGCATATAATACAGATTAAAGTCGGAGTCTTTCACAATGTCATTAATAATATAAGGGATAGTAAAGGCCCATGGACAGATCCTTGAGGTACACGCATGTTGCATTCAAAAAACAAGATTTAGTATTTGCTGCTTTAGTACATCGAAATATGTTGTCTAAGAAGCAAGAAGTTTTAGGGGTGTTTCTCTTACTCCATAGTAAAACATTTTTCAAATATTATATCATGATTAACACAGTCAAAGGCTTTGTTCAAGTCTCGAAATAGAGTACATGTTATTAGTTTGTTATCCAGTGGTGAAAGTAGAATAATTTTCTTACCGGAACGATCCAGTATTTGTCAATACCCTCCCAAAATTTCAGCCATAAATGTACAGAAGCAATCAAGAGCAGGTGTACTTTTGGCCCACCCTGTATCGTACATTTTAAAAATACAAAACACGTACGGTACATTCTGAAAACCACCATCTCAAAATCAACCAAAAAGCGTTACGGCAACTTGCACTATCTCCGAAAGTGGTTCAGGCAATGCAACTTGAGTAACTTGAGTAGTCTAAATTTAACACCTCATACTATAGCTTACTTGCTATTACTGTATTTGCAATCTACATACCCTAAAATAGCAAACCTGATACAAATACTTTACATCGTTTGCAGGGCCCTAGGCTGTTTTAAAGGGGGCTCTTGTGAAAGGTTTGCGATTGATTTCATACAAATTAGTACTACACACAGGACCGGATTTAACTGATGCGAGGCTAATCCACTTGTGAGGACCCTTCACCCATTGTTGCGAGGAAAAAAATGGAAAGCGTCAATCAATTTGCGAAAATCGGAAAATTACGCTCTGAAAATACGGTCATTAAAAAGTTCTCATTCATTATTGAAGTGCCCACGATCACTGCGTTTGTTGCTGCCTTCGACGCAAAAGCGTTAAATTGCATGGAATTGTTGGAATCCCACATGGCTGGGGGGAACAGGATTATTGACTGCCACAGGCAAACCAACCGAAATGGCCACAGTTGAAATATTTGACACAACACATGGTCTACGCTTTTTACAAGAATCACATCTGTGTTTTCTTATCTGTGTCAAGAAAAAAGAAAAAACGAACACACTGCACCTATATAGTATACGTGGCGGCATAAAGACTTTAAAGCACAACGTGAAGACCACGTTGCAACTCGCTTACCACGGCTGTAAAAATCTGACACACACGAGCAAAACACCCACGTAAAACGCACCCAAATGGTTGTAACTGTTAGCTTCACGATTCGCGTAACTTCACTCCCCAGGTGAAATAAGCAAGAGATAAAAATCTGTGATTGATTCCTTGCTTATTACACCTGTGGAGTGAAGTTACTTGAATGCCGATATGCGCAAGTTTGAAACATCGCAAAAAGAAGAAAGCAGAGCCCAATCGGCTGATTCCTCTAAAGCCTATATAGAAAACCTTCTAGAGCTTTTACTTGTTCACTATTCGCGTGTTTCTTACTTTTTCAGACTGGTAAGAATCGAATGCAACTAAACTATCGCGTGAAAAGATGTGGAGTTAAAAATCAGAACCGTCGCCAGAAAGTCTTGAATAGGGGGCTTAAATTTTCGCAAGGGGACTTGACATTCTGAAAGTTTGATAAAATCTTTACTGATTTGTAGTGTTTCAT
>Ga0210059_1002399_pt1 | contig 29301 bp, 23 predicted proteins | sample Ectturendosymbi2_FD_188042 | JGI IMG/M metagenome (GOLD analysis project Ga0210059, IMG submission 188042) | Ecteinascidia turbinata endosymbiont from Florida, USA - Sample 2 (SPAdes) (version 2) | ecosystem: Host-associated > Tunicates > Ascidians > Unclassified | place: Key West, Florida...
CTAAACAAATGCATTTCCTTTCCCACGAATGTATTAACGAGTTCTTTTCCGCAAAGCATGATTGCGCGACTGGTTCTCAACCTGCTTAAATCTCGTGAAACCATTGCGATGTTGCAGTGATCTAAAGCTTTTGATGCATTTCCTCTTTGGCAATCACGAATATTTTTGAATGTATAAACACAGTACATGTTTAACGTGACAAATTTCAACCGTTTTCTTCTGGTGGCATTCCTTGCCTGCAACGCATTTTACTTCAATTTAGCGTATAACCGTTTTACACATATTACACTTTATACCCAGAGTAAAAGACTTCTACCAACTATTATACACTGTTCCCTTTACACTGAAAGCAGCTTCGTTTATGGAAGTCTGCAGCATTGATGACCCTTGGTCCTTCGCAGCCTCCAACTCCCCCATGCATTCTATACATCGATGTACTTGGAAATCATTGCAGTTCTTCATTATAATAATCATGATGGCGTCTTTCATGTGTGTCCTTTAAAAAGTGTCTGAAAAAGCTTGTATTTCATCAAAGTACAGTCATTGCATTAGCGCTATCAAGCGTATACTCTATACTACCGCCATGTATACATCCTGGTCTTCTTTCGTGTACTTGCGTTTTCTTTTCTCTTTACTGCGATGCATGTTAAAAACCTAGCGCATTGCGTGTGGGAGTGAAGACGATACACAATACAAAAGAACATTTAGTTATGACATTCATGTTATGCTGCTACTATTCAGCGTAAGGTTTCATGGTGAACTTTGCCAGAAATCTACAGAGCCTTGCTAGTAAGCTTGATGTTTTCTAATAAACATTCCCGCTTTTCAATGGCGTGCCGTGCGTTTCGCGCTTAAATCTGCAGTGGTATCATTTCTTAATCATACTCCCTGCTAACAGCATGATTATACAGCTACAAAAGCTATGGTATTACTGTACAATATAGACCTAATCATTACAGTTCAGTTCATTTTAGATCGCAACACTACAACAGACCCGGGCTGATCATTCTTGCTGGAAAGTAAGATGTGGTAGTTAACGTTTTTCTTACGTCTACAAGTAACACCACGCCTGTCCAGCTACGATGCCACAGCCTTAGCAATGATCAAACCAAGGAAACATCGAAGGCGTCCAAATCCAATGTTGCAATTTGGTGTTGCAACTCGTTACAGTCGCGTTTAGTGTGTTATAAAGAGCGCTGTTTTAGGTAAAGTAAGTCTATTTGGCAAAACTGTTGTACCGAGGAAGAGACCCGGTGCTACCTCTCAATATGCCAGAGCTCCAGCTCCGGTCCTAAATTTTGAACTGAGCTCCGGATCCAGTTACTCTTGATTTTTTATTTTAGCTCCGGCTCCTGGCAAAATGGCTAGCTCCAGCGATCCAACTCTGCAGCCCTACTTTTAAGGCCATCTTGTGTAAAGTGACCATTGTAAATGACACGTGGAAAAACAACCATTTGTGCAATGCTGGTTAGCACTGCATTTACTGCACAAATGAGTGCAGCAAGTTCACCTCCTTTGCTGAAGCAACAGCACGAATTTGTTTCACTCCTTTGTCAGAGAACATGTTTTCGGAAGAATGAATGGTTGTACCACTGTTTCATTCGGGACACTGCGTGGCTGTAACACGTCTTTCACACATCTTATAAATTCTGTCTGGAAGAAAATTGTTTTTATCCGTGACAATTGCTGGGTTGGTAAAAAATTGTTGAACAGTGTGCTTATTGACAGCAATTCCACGAGCCATGGATGTTGTTTCGGGTGATTGCAGGGATATGTTGTGTTTTGTCAGAAAACTTGCACTGTTTTATACAAAGTTTTTTATCCATGTGAGAGCAGGGGCGTAACGAGGAGGGCAAGGGCAACAATTTCCCGGGCGCTGAATTATTATGGGGGGGCAAATCACTGCGGGGGACGCCGAAAAGTCCCAACAATGTCACAAGTACTTTCTTTAATACAGTGCATTTGCTTCTGAAAGACTTCAGGTTCTAACATGGGGGCACCAAACTTGCTTCTTACCCCGGACACCATCCAACCTCGTAACGCCCCTGTCTGAGAGTGAGACATAATTCTGTTCTTTGGCAAATCTAATGCATTTGTCAATTTACCGCATTTGCGAGGCCGTGAAGCCCTTGATTGTTCCTCCACACACTTTACTAAATTACTTTAAATTTCATCACTGAAGATTTTGATATTCTTACTGAAAGCAACATAAAGATCTATTTCTTCAAAAACCTTTTGGTCAATGAATCGTTATTGCGATTAATTTCGTCGTGCCATGCAGCTTCTCTGTTTGTAATACATTCAGTGCCGGATTAACAATAGTAGCAACTTAGCATTTGCTACAGGTCCCGCGCATTTGGGAACTCCGCAGTCCTTTGTTTTGAATTTGTTCTTTATTATTTTCAAAGGTGGATATTAGAATTTAGGTGCACGAGGCAAACTCACAGTAAGGGGGGCCTATATTGTACACATGCGACAGGCAACAAAAACTTTATTCGCTGAAAGCAAGTTAAGTTTTTCATTTTTTCTGGGAATTTGCTTCTGCGTGAAAGCTCATTTCAGATCATAATTTGTTTGAAGTCATTTGATTATCAATTGTTCTTTGTCTCCACCAGTTGTGGAGGGGCCCTATTTGGCACTTTGCACATAATTTTTGATTTATTTTGACAAATATATGACTTTCTTCGGAGCTTATTAATTGCTTATGAGTCATAGGTTATGACCAATTTATCTTTCCCTGTTCATGTAACAGAAATATCATACTTAGTGGGCCAAAGACGTCGAAAACAGGGACTTCCTCTATGGAATGGGTAGCATCGCTGGAGTAGTTGATTTCCTGGATAACCGGGCTCTCCTCCAACTTGCAAATACCCTGGAACATAATCAAACAATTATTGACAGCTGAGAATGCCACCTAAAAATCTACTTGCTTCACGACAAACACACGAAATTTTAAAGTACGATGTCTTTCAATGTAAAAATTTTGTCATCCTTTATGCATAAAAAAGCAAAATTGGCAAAGATGCAGTTGTTTTTTTGTCTGGAAGCAGGACACTTGTCATCAACCAAGCACAACTGCAACGTCGTGCTGCCACAGTGTGAAGATTTGTGCACTTGCCGTTTGGGCTTTCCGATGACAACATTACCATTGTGGATCAAGACACATTTTCGGCTTCCTTTCGAGCTATCACTGAAATTCTCCAGTCACTTGAATGATATGCGGCACACCAATAGAAAGAAGACTCTCAACATTTGCACAGTAAAGACATTGGCCATCAGAGTGGAAGTACTCACTAAATTTTGCCTCTTTGTTACCATGAAATTATGCGGTGTCCCTGAGATGTTGGCGCTGACGCTGGAGCATTTCAGCAATGTTTTAGTATCGTGTCAGGTATAATTGCTGACACTCGAACATATTCGGCCAAGGCAGGTCCAAAAAACTTCCAATCCAACACACTGAATTTGGAGTTGGAAAGAGGACAGGAGATAGCCAGGTGAGTCGCTCCGACTTTGATACACGAAGTCCTTCGTAAGCGGCACGTAAGAAAGTAAATGCCTGTTGAAGGAACTACACACGAAACAATCCTCATCACAAACGAGCTGTTCAAAAATCGGACGTACCTGCTAATGGTTGACGGTATTTTAGCTGAACAGATAAAGCTAATGAGGGCGTATGATTATATTTGCCACACAATTGGATTTTTTCAAAACTAACGTTACAAAACCGATTGAAGAACAAGCTAAGAATACCGTTTTCTTATAACCAGATGATTTGTACGACGTAGTGGAAGCGGAGCGGATACAGCTTGCTGCATTAATGCGCACTTAACAACAGGTGGCCTCGAACTATTCACCAGAGATCGCCGTGTGTAATGTTTTTTCCAGTAACGTGCGGTGATATTCGTCGCTGGGAGGCACGTCTCTTTCGAAGCCAGCTTTGCGAGTATATGAATTGAATGGAGTAGAGTAGCATAAAGTCACTACTCAACTGGTTGCTTGCAGAATGATTATTGCTTATGCTTTCTATCCCATATCATCATTTTATACACACACATAGGTACAGAGGCGATTCTAAATTTGACAAAAGGCAAATTATAGGAGGGTCAAACTGAAATGACTTATCACCTGCAACGGCTTTAGTAAAAAGTTGATACAGTGTTTCAAATTATATATGTACAGTTTTCGTCTACAATGCATACAGTGATCCAATCGACATTGTAGAACATCAGTGTGATCGGCAGCTGCAGAAACCGTCAAAGAAATATGTACATTAATAAAAGCAAGACTGTGCGCAGTGCTGCACCCTGTAGATTAACGCCGCTCAGTAGCGCGTAACAGCTCACACGAATTCGCTTCATTCATCCCATCAAAAATTATATCGAACCGGAGGTTCAACGCACTGGCCAAGGAACCACAAAAAGCGACTGACTGCAAGGATACGATGCGGCCACAACAAGCAAATAGAAGCAACACCAGCACATTTGCACGACTATGTTCATCCGTAGCCGTATGTCAACGGTCCTCCCATTTCGTTACTACAAGAAAATCGCCTCGGACTGACAGCATCACCGTGCGCTTCATTTGCCCCCAAACGCATATCCAGAGTTGGAAGCTTGAGTGAACCAACCATGTCAATTAAAAGCACGACTGCACACAGCGCCGCACACTAGTGCGCAGGTTAACGCCGCACACTAGTGCGCAACAACACGAACCAACATAGCTTACTTCATAAACTGACTAAATAATACTGGCTGTACATGAACAAACATGAATGAATGGAAACAGGGAGGGCAACGAAAAAATATAGCAGCGACTCGTCTGTCATTACTCACATCATCAAATCCCAAGAACGCTTCCTTCACTTCACAGGCCACCTCGCTTTTGGCCAAGCAACGCATGATGACGGAGATCTGAACCCCGTGACATCCGTTGTCTCGTCTACTTCTACAACATATGGGGCTGCACTTATTTCCTTCTTTGTGTCATTTCTAATCATATCACCTATCGCTTCAATTACACCGTTCTGAATTCTGTTTGAGAAGCCAGAAAACAGAACAGATATCTCTGAACATCTAGCTCAGTGGTTTTCAAAGTTTTTTTTTTCATATTCCCCCCTTACAAACCCAAACACTATCAATTCCTCCCCAACAAAAATCACAAAAAAAGGTGTTTGCAAAAATTTTACATCACCAACTGTGGAGAAGTTATGGACGATTATTAACCAAACAGACTCTTTCATAACGTCAGTCACTGCAGCTAGAGCAGCTTGTCCTTACGTACTGTAGATATTCCCATCTAAACCAACCTCGTAGAATTTTTTATATTTTTAATGAACAATTAACAAAAACGTAAGATCTTTTCATCCACAGTTTTTCCTCCCCAATTTCTCCTGGGAACAAAATTCCTCCCAGGATTTAAAAATTCCTCCCTGTGCGAGGCAAGTGGCACCCGTTTGAGAACCACTGATCTAGCTAATCTTTCATCTTTCTCAGCAAGAGTAAGCAAAAGCTCCACATAGTTGCCACGATTATAGGAGGTCGAACTCTCATCTTTACTAGGAAATGCTAATTGCTGTTTGTCTAGGAAGCAAGTTACATTAATGAGGTCATGCAAATCACTCGGTTTTCCCTTACTTATGCATTGTGAACGCTGACATTTAGTCTCCGCTGTCCGTTCAAAGCCAAATCTATCCTTGTGCTTCCAAACGTTTTTACAGCAATTTGGCTTTGAATGTGATTTTTTGACCTTTAATGTTTGCTGAGGCTTCTAGGCAGATTTTTCATGTCACAAAATCTTGTTGTAGTCCACACATTTCCACAGCGATTTTCCCAACGCAGCTAGTCGGTCACTCTAGTGATTCCGTATCAGTACAATGGAATTGCATAGCTACGTAGTAGCAATGAAATGTTTTCACTGAGGCAAAGATATTGGCTGACTCCCTTCGCCGCTTTATCACTGCAGGTCTGCAGCTGTATGTCTGACCAGCTGCTGATGTGGCATAACCCTGCATATTCAGGATATTACACAACGCGACGTAAGTGCTAGACTATGGAACGCGAGGGCATATAGAAGAAGTGTGTACAAATATTGCCCTGGTAGTGATGTACATATTGCATGGGGTTTAGTTGCAGTGGCGTATGGTGGTCATTGTTACTGGGTGTGGGCTGTTTGTGACATCACACTGTGACGACAAATTCACGTTTCAAATCCAACTTTTGGTGAATTTTTTTGACACAATTCATATCATTACACAAGCACCCTATTTATTCATTGTTGTGTAATTTAATATAACTTAATATTGACTTTCAACTATCAGCGCTCTAACTTAAAATGCAGATGCAAAATACACTCAACGCTACTACCAACACCAAGCAATCATAACTGCAGAAACACCAGATTCCACGTTAAAACGAAGGAGTAAAACACACTCAGCCCTACAACAGCGCAGTTCAGAACTGCAAAAACAATCTGAATGAATGTCGCTTTGAATGCGGGCAGTCGAGCCCAGAATGTATGCTGTGCGTCTCGAATAGCGCACACCCACGGTTGCTTGATCGAAGTATCAAGGGAGTAAATTACACTCAGACCTGGAACAGCGCAGGTTACAATGGCAGAAATAAGCTGCGGTTCTGCACGAATGTATTCTTGACGATCATGGGCGTTGGAAGGGGGGGGGGGGCAGATTTTGAAATTTTTAGCAAAAAAGTTGTTTTCTTAGTTTTCAGGGGAAAAAACAAATTTCACCACTTTAGACTCCCTTTGGAAAAAATTTGGAAAAATCCCCCAGTGACCCCACCTGGAAAAAATCCTTCCAACGCCCATGTTGACGATTACAAGTTTTCGAGCCTTGCAGGTGTGCGCCTGGAATGTCGCACACCGTGGTTTGTCTGGTAGAAGCAACAGTGGAGTGAAATTCACTCAGCTCTGGGACAGCGCAGCTCACAACTTCAAGGCAGTTTGCGCAAATCTCGCTTCGAATACGACAGCAGTCGAGCACATACATATGGCGCAGACCTTCGGGCTGGAAAGTACGTGTCTTTATATTTTTTTGTGATTTTACCTTGATCGCACACGTCATGTTCAGTTTCACAGGTTGTGCGCCGCACACCCAGCGTACTCGGTGTACAACCAACCTATACGCCGCTGATTAGTTGCATTTTCCGCGCTCAGGAGCTCAATTGATAAACAATTTTGCAATTCGAAACCCAACCGGCGAGGAAGCACAAGTACGCGGTGCCTCCCTTGCCGCTTTGTCACTGCAGCGCTGTCAGATCAGCCGTTGAACGGACAGCGCTGCATATTCAATGTCTTAACCAACGTGCGGTCTTTAATGATGTAGGAAAGGTTGAGCACACTGTTGCCCATAAACTGGTGCGCAGCCTTCACTTCACATTCACGATGGCAGTGTTCCCACTTGCAAAGGGTCGAAGATCCGCATTGTAAATAAACAAGACCAGAAATATTGATGTCATATACATAAATTCATTGAGTTATGTTATTCCACTTAAAATTGAAACACGGTTACTTCTAAAAAAACAAATGTTCTTCTGAAAAGCTAGGATGTAGCGTTAAGAACCGTTAGGGACAAAATTGTTTCTTGACAAGTACTCACCTCCCAATCCTGCATTCAAATGATCAGGCCTGACAGTTGGTCGATAATTAAATGACAAGACATTTCTCACTGCAAAGCAATTTGTTTATTTAGAAAAGCAAAACCTCACCACGTGAATAAAACTTGCGCGTCAGCTTGGCAGATATGTCTCAGGTATCTGCGCATATGGAAACCGATAGGTATGAAGATTAACCATTGGACTTTGTCCTGTCATAACTTGCCTACCAACAAAGCTAGATAGATGTTCAAACACTCTAAAGAACAGAAAGTCTCATAGGTTCGATTAAAATAATTCACGCCTTAGGGGTTTGAAATTTTTTGGCGTGACGTCACGACTGAGGAAGGTTAAGGAATTTCTGAATCAGGGCCTTAGTAAAACGTTCAAGTGGAAATTTAACCGTTTTTATTAAAAAAAAAAACTAGGCGAAAATCCGCATCTTTAGAGCTCTTTACTGACCATCTAGCCTTGGTGGTTGACAAGGTATGGCCAGAAAATCAATAACTAGTTAATACTCTAGGCAACTGATTCATCAATTTGTTGCTTTAGATAATATTTAATTATGCAAGATAGCATTTTTTATGCCTTTCACAAGTTATGTTTTACGCTTTTAAGATTTGGAATGAATGACACATTCATGGGAATACCCGAACGCAAAAGCTAACCAACTGCAGTTTGCGTTTAGTTTTGGCTTCTTTTGCTGTATTTACAGCATCCTGTTTGATATCTTCGTTAGATGTATTTCGGGCCTTCGTTTACGTATTCCTACTGTACTTGCACATTTCAAATTTCTTTAGTAATGCTGTATGAGTTTTGAATGAACAAACATACAATACTTTTTCTCACACTCATGTCAATCGAAATAAATTGTTTAAAAGTTGCGGCTTTCTCTTTTGGTTCAAGAATACATGCAGTCGTAGCAGTTTTTGAGCAGCTGGCGGTCAAAACAAATTAAGGGATTTCTGTTTACGATGAAATCGCTAATAACGAATGAACTCTAATCATATTTCCCACCTTTTTCAAAACATCTTGTTGGCCAGGTTGGATCGAAGCAGCAGCCCCTGTAAAAACGCAAAGCAGTTTTATGCAAAATTCTATCAAAATTTAAGTGGAAATATGTGTAGCAAGTACTCCCCACGATGGGTGTAAGCAAGGAATCGATCAGCAAATTTGTAATAGGAAATCGATTTCACGTAAAATTACGCATCCTCAGTCCTTATTCAAAAGGATTGGGGATGCGCAATTTTACGTGAAATCGATTACCTATTAAAATTTTGCTGATCGATTCCTTGCTTAAATCCATCGTGGAGAGGACTTAATTGAATATGGATATGCGCAAGTTTGAATCATCGCAAAATGATGAAAGCAGAGCGCAGTCGACTGATTCCTTCACAGCATACAGAAACACTAGTGTTTTCAAGTGTATGCAGAGCAATGTTCACAATGTTTACGTGAGTCCTGTGCAAAGGAACAAAATTTTGACAAACCTAACGGTAATGCAACCTATCCCCTTTATAATTTTTTATGAATATCTGGCTAGGCATAAAATCTGCCTGGCTTCAAAATAATGGTTAGTGCTTCTAATCAACGTATTGAATGCGTGAAAACACAAGAAGCTGCTTCAGTAATTTCATCGTTGGCAACTACTCCATTACAAGAGTTTTTCTGTGGTTTTGGCTATTATTTGACACTTGTTGCAAAAAAGGAGAGTAGAAAGATATCTTAACATGCTGCATTCATGTGATATTTAAGTAAGGACGAAGTTTCGTGCCTTTTTTACAAACTCTGTTTGAAGAAATTATTTTACAAACACTGTTTGAAGAAATTTTATTTTGGTATGGACATTTTGTTCCTGCTATCAGTATACTTCCTGCAAGTAGAGCAACATGCAATGATCAAACAACCAAATTACATCTTCATGAAAGAGAGATTTTTGCATAACAGGTAACCATAAACAAAAACAAACGTCATGGTAAATACGAAATAAGTCAGTTATCATGAACGAGAGCCTCTTTTTGTTCGTTTCGCATTCTGCGCCATGCTTGCTTATCACCACAACTATCACTGTGTTGCATTTACTTATGTCGTTATAGTCAAGACAAAAGCAAGAAACAAGGCATTCGTCAGCAAGAAATTTAAACGCAGCATTTTTCTCGCAAAGCAAAAGTTTTTCACTGCAAACTGAATATCTACCGATAGGAGTGGTGTGAAGAAGTTCACAATTTTCAAAAAGCTTGGATGTTCCTTATGCAGTGATGAAAAATTTAACGAAGTACGAGAATATTATTAGCCCGAATTAATTGCTACTTCCGTTGCTGTTTAACCAACTAGAATGTAAACTCCACTCAAGTTAATAAATACGCCCACGCTCATTCGCACTTACTCTGCCTCACAACGATATTGGTCGCGTAAATCACGCCTTCCTTTGCATGATCTGCGACTCACAATGGACACAGCGCAACCCCCTCGAAGAAAGCCACCACCTGCCAAAAAGTAATGATGAATATTGAAATATGTCCAACGAAATCACGATTCTAACATGCTCAAAGCACTGAGTGTGGATGAACCATTTTTCTCACGTTGGGAATGAAGAAGCTTTTAAATATTTAAATCATACATATCCAAGGTCAAAAGTGTATTTGAATAACAACATATGCATTTAACTTTACAATCCACTAACGTCAACACGACTAACCGTATCCGCCATAGGGATTATAACCTCCTCTCGATGGCCTTGGTAGTTGTGAAAACCCATGTGGTTGACCTGGTGCAGGTTGTGGCGGCCATTGAGGTACGACTGGTCGTGAACCCTGTGGAAACACTGGGCGTGCACCTGCTCGTGAACCTTGTGGGAACGCTTGCAATGCCGATGAATAAGTAGGTTGTGGAAATCGCTGAGGTACATTTGGCCTCGCAGGAGCTGCTGGGCGAACGGGGCGTATAGGAGGTTCACTAGACACTATTGGTCGCGCGGCTGGCCTTGCTTGGATTTGGTGTGGTTGAAGGGCGTGCGTTGGAACTGCATGGAAAAAGATGAGCTTTTTTACAGCAGTTATGGTTTTTGAAACAGATCTCTACTAACAACCGTTCAGCAAAATCAGCCCATAATCAAAGTGCCAAAACTGCATACACCACACAAACGAAAAACAGTTCTGAAATAGAAAAAAACTCGGTTTTGCGTAGCCTTGGTTGGTGTGTTTGACTATCACTAAAGGTATTTTCTCAAAACTTCTTCACTTAAAATTTTCCTTCGTTTCAGTGAAGAATTTCTTCCCGACCCCCGCGACATGCACTGACAATTGAGTTCAGCACTGAGAATCAAATTCAACGGTCAAGGACTTGCTACGATCGAGCCAAACCCTTTGCTTGAAGCGCATGGTACTTACGTTTGGAAAAGCATCTTGGTGAGGACCCGTGGTAAGGATTTGATTCAAAACAGCAATCATATCTGCATTCATCAAATATGTAGTTAACTGAAATAAGTACGAATCACTAGTTTGCAAATGTTAGAACAACATCAAAACTCAAATATACCCTACGTTTGCGTTCATTGTCGTTGCTGAGCTCCTGGTGAGTGTATGCAACAATGAATTATACAGCACCTTTTTCACTAATTGCGTTGGTGAGAGCTGATAGGTGCAAATTAATCGCAACACGTGTCTGTCTCATCAGAGAATCGAAATGATTTAAATATTGGGTGAAGCAACATGTTTCTTGCAGACGCCCACATTTTATACCTTACCTATTTGAATATTTTTCTCACTTCAGGAGTCTAATCAGTATTAAAGGAAAAGGTTGTATGAAGACATTGTGGGAATCAGGGTTGCAGAGTCGGAGGTAAAATATTCGACCCAATCTCCGACCTTTCCAAAAATTTTCGAGAACCGACTGCGACTTTCCAAACTTTCCGACTCCGACTACTCAACACAGAGGGAATGAAATTTGGCTGTTAAAAGCAGTGGAAATCGTGGTGCACAGCAAGAAATCTCTACTTCAACAAAAGTGTCAAAATAAATTGAACCATTTCAATAGGAATTCTCAATTTAGGGGTGTGATGTAAAAATGATCCAATTGGACATCTGGAGTTTGAGTCGGACAAAAAATCCGATTTCGACTCCCAGTGTTGTTAGGAAACCGACTCTGACGCCACGCGAAAACCTCCGACTCCTTACGACTCCGGCTCCGCAACCCTGGTGGGAACAAGTGTGACTCAAAATCTGTTAAGCTTTCTAAGGATGATATTGTCGTTTGAACACAGAAAAGTTAGGGGTAACATCTCTCCTTTCTCACCCGTTGACGCACCTTGTGACTCCCAGGCATTCACATGGCTCATGTGGAAACGTTTGGTAATCAAATATACTTAGCAATCTATTTGCAATTTTTGGCAGCCGATGTTTCCCAGATTATCCGAGATTGCTCAATTTGCCTGACTGATCTGAACAAGCCAGAATTGCATTAGATTAGATGACCTAGGATGTTTACAAAGAAAAATTGTCCGTCATCGGTTTGTCTTTTAAAGGGCTAATCAAGGAGTTTGATGTGTAGCGCGTCAAATCTTCTTTTTGCCTAGACACACTGCTGCGGTCTGATATATATTTTTCAATCTGACATATGGCCAACTTAGTCGATATTATTGCAGATTGCGCACTGGTTCCAAAGTGGAAACTCTTCACTGAATACTGTCTAGGTTTCATAAGCCCGTGCTGCTAATTTGGGCAGTTCTTTATCCACAGAATTGTACCATGTGTTGCGGCTCCTCATGGAAGATGCTAACACGCAACGGAAAGAACGTCAAGTATGCAAATGCAACGCGAAAGCAACAGAAATGATTCCCCGCTCGACCAGATTTGTTCAACTCGTTGTTTGTGCGTCACCATATTCTTGAAGTTCTTCCCCGTTGCGCGCTCTAGTCATGTGGGGCAGTGCGCCGTCACACTTGAAGTGTTTCAGATTACTTCAATTTTAAAAAAAAGGAAAAAATTGTCCATTACGAATGTAACCACCTTAAAGCAACAAATTACTTGCAGAGAATTGATTAGGTTTCAAGTGCATTATTGTTAAATCGGTTGGACATTTTCTACATCAAATCACACGTAAGTACATTATTCCTGTATATTTTAACAAACTTAACAAACGTTAACTTTTTCTATTGCGGCGGAGTTTGTTTCCTTCGTAATACAATTAAAGCGAAAGCTACAAAATCTTCTAAGTCAAGTGAGAGAAAACAATCATTCGATCACTTTCGTGCCCGCTTGCCCTCTGCGGAGAGGTGGCACGGAAGCAGACACTTGGCTCAAACTATGCAGAAATCATTGATTGATGGTTGACCCAAAGAATCTTTGCACCAGATGTACTTGTGCAAATCACTGTGTTGGAAGAAAGTGTTCTTGATGCGCAGCGCGGTGTTACTGCACAGTACCGGCGGAGGTGCTCTGTTAACATTAACGTCAGCATCACAATATCGGCCAATCACACCCTTCCATGTCCCGGAGTCGTTTCTAACGTGTGATTTAAAGTCTTTCAAAAAGATTTTATAGGGTTCACCCAACATCACTAAATTCTTTTCCACTAATCCGCCAACAGTGCCCTTTTGTTTGGGCCCAAATACCTCTATCAAACGCAGGGATCGGCCCAAAATCTTCAACCTCATCATGTACACCTTTCCTTCTTGTGGGGTTCATTCATCAACACTGTTTGACAACTGCGGGCTTACATAGATACTCACTCTCGCTTGGGCAAACTTTGCTGGATCAACAAAAAGGTAAGTTTTTCCAACAGTGCAACATGGCTATGGGGAGGCTATTTGTGGATCACTGGTGGAGGAGACAGGAGACTGTCTCGAAATTGTCGAACGGAACCCTCTACCTAAAAATTGTCGAACGGAACCCTCTACCACCGAGCGTGGTCCTTGCTTTCGCCTGCGACGACTGATGCCCGACAGGTTTGTTCAATTTTGTGCTATTCGTGGTAAAGCAACTGCCCAAATTATGCCCTTGGACAGACCAGCCGCGTCATCTACACGTCAACGTTTTTCTCTGTATTTATTCATTTAAGGAAGATTTTGCCACAGGCGTAAGTCTGATTATTGCAAATTGTGTCACGACGAGCTGATATAAAAAAAATACAACAGAAAAGCACGAATCTCACACAAAGGATGCACAAGTGTATGCGGATTTTGTCAGAATCTGTTGCAAGATTCACAGCAACTTCTGAAAGATGATGGGGTACGACGGGAAAGCGTTGCTTTGGGCACATTTGTGTGGGAAAGGCGTTACACCTGAAAATGAGGAGCCAGGCATTGCGCGACAACTTTTCTTTATGGAACAGGGGCACGATGTTTTGCTCCTTTTCCTGCAAAAGCCTAGGTTACTGTAAGAAACACAATCATCTGGATAAAAGCAGCGTTGCAGTTTGATCTGCAACCCGTTGAATCTACTTCGTGAAATATGTAGTTCAAATTTTACGCCAACACGCGATGGCGGTGTTGTTTCATCAGTCATCTTCAAACCTGAAGTGTCAGTCCAGAAAAATTTGAAATGCGAGTAACCAAACAACTAGATGGCATTGTTCTTTCTTAACCTGCTCTTTTAGCCCAAAGCGTTATATATTTTGAATGCTTGTAACGCAAACATGTTGATCTAAACAACACAATTCCATCAGACATATTTTCTTTTGGGGGAAGCTTTTCAACGACCTTACTTTGGAGGCTTCCGTACATCGTTGTTAAAAACATTTCAAACATCTATCGAACTTAACGTGGCAGCACACACCAGTTCTTGCACTGTCAAATGTTTTGAAAACACAATTGAACAATTCTGAGAAATTCTCTTTGAAACTCTTCCATATAGACAAGCTTATACGTAGGCATGTGTTGCACAAACAATTTCTTACTTTTGTAATTTCAACGAAAGCAAATTCTACTTTGGTAAGAGAAACTGCGTCACTAAAATTCTTGGTAATTTTGTGCACGCATAGATCGTTTGGCACATCTTCCCCACTCTTTTTACTTGCCCAAAATGCTTTCTTAATTAAGATTTTGCAAACATGTCCAAAAACATTTAATTCTTTTAACTGTGTTGAAGACCTACACACGAACGTCTTGTTCAACGTTGCAAAACTGCACTAGAAAATGTATCAAACTGACATTTCATCAATTGTTGAACTTAAACCTTTGTTTGAAAGTTTAACTCAAAAGAAATCATCATATTGTACCACGAAAGAGGGAAATTTTCACAGTTCAGAGAAAAGATATGCCCGCAAACTGTTTGAAAAAAATTCAATCCAATCAAATGATACTTCCGACATTACATTTTCAACAAAAATCGAACTTTTGTACACCACAAAGCTGAAAAGCAACCAAAAAATATTGCTGGAAATGGACTAGAAGCATCGTCCGCCCTTTCCTATAAAGAAAAGTAATGTCACAATGGCAAAGCCCCTGCTTTTCAGGTGTGGTGATGTAAGGCCTCTTCTACACAAGCGTACCAATAGCAACGCCTTCCCATGTTACCATACGGTATCGCATTCCGGGCACAGTGACATTGGCGCTTCTGAAGCTGACACGATTTGAAACAAATGTGAGACGAAAAATGTCGCGAGATTTTTACTTAAATTCGATACAGCAGACATACTGTAAATTGGCTGAAACGTCAAGATTCGATATAAATTTGAAAAACATTTTGGTATTGATTTTCACCATGCTATATTGAATTTTGTGGTTTGATAATTGGTAGTTGGATGGCACCTTTGGACCATCCCACCAACGGCCGGAAAAACAATTTTAAAAAGTTTTCACACGTTTCCAAAAGTGATTTTGTCGTTTTGTTTAGTGAATTTGAAATAACACAGAACCCTGCTCAGGTAACTCTTAAAAACTGCGTCTGTGGGTAACAACTGCCAAAAATGACAAATAATGTTTTAAGAAAACAAACGCATTTTTCAACCACTCAGCAATTATTTTCAAGCTAATCTGTCCCGAAAAGCAAACTGTGGTATTTCGAAACACATATATTATTTCTCAAAAAAAAAAAAAATATATATATATAAATATATATTTTTCCATGGAATGCACGCAAGGCAAATTCTGCCAAAAATTCCCTTTACGGTACAATCGTGGTTAACTATGAGTCACCCGCGCCAACTCCGTCTAACTAGCGAATTCCTTCATCGGACACAGTCACGAAGCTTACTCGTCCATAAAAAATGGCATTGGTAACCATCATTGTACAAGAGCACAGACTTTATTATCACACATTAGGAACCCACTGCCAATTTGGCAGTATCCTACCATCACCCCCTTACTCAAAAAATACAAAACGTACGCATATTTGGATAGAGGACTGCTCGAGGGAACGCTTCGAAAAAGTCGGCTACTTAGGGAATCAGGTTAATAAGTGTGTTTCAAGTCTTTTAAAAGTTCAGTTCAAAATTGACTTATCCGTATTTGCCAACACTGTATTTATCCATTCATGCTTTTCTGCGGAAGTGTGCACAATTTGGTTTCAAGTTTCCTTATGCAGTAACAATGAAATCATACCCATCCCTTTAATACTGATTCAGATGGTTGTTTGCTATCGAACGCCGCTTCTAAGTGACAACGCGCTGTTTAAAATCGGAAAACTTATTAAATGTTATTCCTCCGCTGCTCATTTTCAGCAAACCTTGTCTGCATAGTGTGACATTGTCAGTTCTTACTTGAATAACTTTTCACAAACAGAAACGTTTATCGTTTTCGAACGATGTATCGCAGAAAAAAAATTCTCAAGTTGTACTCCCGATTTTCGAACAATATCAAAAACCTCTCTTGAATTACTCGCTGCAGAGAGTAAGGAGAATTTTCTTATCGCAACATCACATACAATTTTCTATGATACATTTGATTCCAACTGAAAGTGTGATTGCGTAAAATGTCTGCTTTCCTGTTTTTTCAGAAGATGCCCCAATGGAATTTTTAGGGGGTAGGTTTACCTTTTATTTTCAATGTTAAGAAATTCCATTGTTTATATCCAGAATATACTGTAGAGTGTAGATGATGTTTCAAATTCACAAAAATAAAAAACTAGCTTTCGTGATGTAGTTTGCATGTTTCTTCTGTCTGTTCCAAGTAGGATGGACAAAATTCATATCCCACTTTGAAAAACGTCAGGTGCACAATTTCATTTCCGTTTGGAAAAACAATCAGGATCGAGCATGAAATAATTGAAAAAGTACTGATTTTCAAGAACTCACTGTTTACAGATAATTTCGCTGGAAATCATGGCATGCATTCTCGATCTACACGGCACTCTCCTCAGCACAGGTACATGACATGTTAGCGGTGGGTCATCTCCAAGAACAACCAGAGCATGGCAAAATAGACCACATATGCTAAAAGCGAATTGAAACATACCCATATTGCAGCAGGGTTTCCACGTTTCCTCGCTTAAGCAAATGACACAAAATGCAAAACCAGCTTCCTTTAATACCTCGTGAAAGAAAAAAGTGTTTTTGAGCAAACTTTTTCTCATACCAGACGTTGACTGCTATTGATGCAGAGCAACACAGGAACAATTTACCACTTTTGGCGATAAAGAATTCCTAGGATTGTTGTTTTTCTCTGCTTAAGTCAACTACGTGTCGGCATCTAACCTTTTTCTACTGCCTGATCGGCGACAATTCGTGAGCAGAATTTTGTCGTTTATCGATATGCATCACATCAAACATTTTGTATATGAACTTTTTCTTGTGAATAATTTTTTTTCTTGTGAAGGAGTTCTTGTGAATTGATTACATTGTTTGAAAAGCGTCAGTATATTACATCGATATATCACATCAGATTTGTTCCTCATAATAAAGCAGTAATAATAACTTGGACATAGTGGTTTAAAGGTGCTGATTTATTTAGTGCAACAGACAGTCTTATCACACACAACAATATTAACTGTACGGTGTTCGCTAATTAGCAAGCACATAGTGTTGGTAAAGTTCGATCCTCCGAAGCAGATAAGCTTTTCATTGCTTGTTAATACAGTTACATGAGGGACGGTCCTTGCGGCGGAATTTCCCGTTACGCGAACGTTCGAACGAGAAACCATATTAACTAAGACCCGCACGCATCTTGGTTCAAGTTGGTACATACTTGGCAAAAGTCAATATTTCCGTCTCACAATAAAGGATATGGACATATTGTGTTCCAAACGTTTTAAACCTCTCAAGCATACCACGTTATGCTGCATAGCTCAACAGAAAATGCAGTCATCGCATCGCAGTCGTTCCCTCTAATAGATGCTTCTCCGGAAGAGGTGTTGTTGCGATGGTTTCGCCAGCAACTGCGGTCTTAACAGGATAATTCATCCAAAACAGGCTTAAATGTCGCCGTTTGAAGCTGACTTACATCCTGCTGTCTACTGAAACCACGCGCAATGTTTCTGTTATGTGAACAAAAAGAAAAAATGAATTGTTGAATATCAAATACGTTACGATTTCTGCAAGAAAAGAAAAGAAAAAAAAACAAAGGAATAATACATATGAAAAAACTTGCCATATTTTGTTATTCAATGCGCATTTGCAGTATGCATCTACCCAATTGACATTTGAACTTTTGTGTTGCATGTTAAGAAAGTGTCCCAACGACAACGCATTCAGAAAGTCAAAACAGTTTTACGATTTAATTAAATGTGTTTCTGAAGAAGAAAGAACGAAAAGAATGGAATGTGAAAATCTGTAAACAACATTCAAAGCAATATCTTTCAATGCATATTTATCCATAGAATTTTCACAATGAAAACTGGCTTCTCCAAGATCCAGAGGGTCAAGAAAACTGAATGCTTTGTTGTAGTGCTACTTTATAAAGTATCCATTGACGTCTAGACTCATGAAACAATTACGGAAATGGCTTGGTCAGTTTTCGATAAAATCTAGTCTCTGCGAAGTTTTGTGATAACCCAGCAGATCCTAAACCACTCTTTACACCGAAATTCTCTTCCATACCTGTATCAACGCGTTGGCCATCATGAAGGTTTACTTGACATTTGGCCAGAACGCGCAATATTGACTATTACGTTGGCAATTTGGAAACGAACTTTGATGTGCCAGGAGAGTTTAAAAATAATGTTTTCAATTCACGTTTTACGTCACAACAAATTGAAGGCGAAACTAGGTTCGCATTGAGTTTTAAAAAGAGGGTCAGCGCCTAAAGCGATTCTACGTAAGATTATATCTACATAAACCTTTTTGATTGTCATGCCTTAACTGGAATTGCTCTCTCTGACATCTCGGACCATCTTCCTACTTTTGTTAACATCAATTTTCATCCCACGCATACCACAATATATAGACCAAATATTCGTTGCTAGACGATGACCTGCCATTCTTCCTGGAAGCTGTGAAAGCTGACCTTTAGAGTCTTCATTTCAGGAACAACGTCAATCATGTTATCAGCATTTGTGAAAATTTTATTCATTCATTCACTTTCATTACCGCTTTTCCTCTGTGGAGGGTCGCGCAGGCAGCATCCCTAGGAGGACTCGACAAATTTCATAGATTTCAGCAATCTCTGAGAGTTTTGCTGGCTCCATAACAAGACAAAGCTTTCATCAATGTACTTAAATAGCACGGCCGACCAACGTGCTCCTTATCGGCTTCATTCCAGAAATTAATCTGTGATTAACAAAAGGTTTGTTACGTCCATCACTAATGATAATGCCATGTAAAAATAAATGTTAGCAAGAAATATTTCAGCAAGCTCCGGTACGTACATAATTCTACTGAAACAAATTTCTCAACTCAGGGAATTCTTAAAGCAAATTTACTATAAATCAAAATTTGAAAACTGTGCAAATGACTTTGAAAAGCCTGGAAAATACAGTAAATAATAAACGTTTTACCAATAAAACAAAAAACAAGGAGATGCAGGATCCTTCAACTTTGACATAGCAATCAGAACCATTTAGAATAACTAAATATTAACTTTTTTGAATGCATGCGAACATATAGTCTACAAAATTGTCTCCTCTCTTCATCTTTTGGTGATTTCGTGATGAGCCATTTACCAACTAGTGCTCATTTCCACCAGTTACTGCTGGTGAAGTAAGCCCAATAATTTCATCATTGAAATGCAAACCTACAGTAGATCATATTCCTATGACATTTCAACAACGTATTTAAAACTACTTACCAATCATTTATCTTCAGGGTTATGTGAATCTTTTGATAAATGTATGAGTTTCCCAGCCTTTCAAAAATTACTCAAATGGACACCCGTCCTTATAATAACCATTCCCAAATCATTTAATGACTATCGACAAACATCTGTTCTTTCAACCCTCTCTAAAGTATTTGAAAAAATTTCTTTACAAACGATTGTAGTTTTATTCAAGAAATTCCCATTCCAAGACCACATCCTAAGACCACAGCAGTATGGTTTTCGCAGTAAATATTCTACTGAATCAACAATTGCTACCATCTATAATGACATGGTCCGCAATAAAGATAACAAACTAATACCATGTGCATTGTGCTTAGACATGAACAAAGCTTTTGATTGTGTTGGTCACAATATAGTACTTCAAAAATCGTTTCACTATGGAGTGTTGCTGTCCCTTAGACTAGAGGGTTTGAGTTCAAGACAACAGAACAGCTAGCACACAAACCTTACACCTTTTGACATCAACAAGCAATAGAGTGTAGACAACGAGATTCCTCCATAATCATTTGATTGCCATATGCTCATAGATTTAAATCATCTCTTTACCTGTAACATGCGGTGTGTCTCTGGGTAATGATATTGTAAAAACCTCAAAATGTGGTAGTGGTGCAGATGCTGATGGTATAACTTTTCATATTTCAGGAAAACAATAAAAAATTCTACACAACCTTGCAAACGATAAACTAACACCCACACTTAGGTCATGCCCATGAATAACCCTAAAAATATAAAAATGTTACTGTTTATATTAACGTAGTCAACCAATATCAAAATAGCGTAACTTGACATATCTTGGTATTGTGATGATAAATTTTAATGGAAGCCTCAAAGAATATACCGTAGCGTGACTTCATGAATAATGTCCAATTTTGTTCACCGGGAGGGTCATTGAAAAAACGTCCTTTTCGAGGAGCTTCTGCGGCTTCCAATCATTTGCTCGATCACAAATATATTTCTTTTGGTTGCAAGTTTTCACCAGTTTTGTCACCATGACTATTCGTGAAAATAACGTGAAAATTTGGAGCAATAAAATCGTTAATGAATTTTGCGAAATTAGCATAATGCCCTTCAATATTTATTGAAAGCGGTCAAACCTAGTTACGTAGTAGGGATTGTATATCATCAGCTAAAATCTATATGTTATGCATTTATTAGAAAAATTTTAATGCACGTTAAATTCGCATTCTACATGAAAAGCTGCTGTGTTCTTGCGCATTTTGTGATATGATGGATTGAAATTCGATGCCTTATTTAAAACAACTAGGCAGAACTCACAGATATGACAGGAAGTATGATGGAGTTTTAAAGCAACACTTTTCATCATCAACAAAATTCTGCGAGCTATAGAGGATTCGCATGAAGAGCAGACCTATATGTTGTCAGAAACGTTAACCACTGGGGTTTGTGAAAATCTTGGTAAGCAAATGACAGGCGAGCATTCATCACGCTTTGTCAGTCATGCAGGGGCGTAACCAGGGAGGCAAGGGGGGCAGAATTCCCCGGGAGCCGAATCACTATGGGGGCGCGTAATCACGGCGGGGGCGCCGAAAAGTCCCGAAAATATTACAAGTACTTTCTTCAATACAGTAGATTTGCTTCTGAAGGAGCTCAGGTTCGAAAATGGATGCGCCAAACTTGCTTCATGCCCCGGGCGCCATCTTACCTCGTTACGCCCCTGCAGTTATGTCTTTTCGCTGCTGCGCCTCGGACGTCGAGAAATTATTTTTGATTGTGCGATCCCGAACCTCCTGCTGGTGCATGAGGGTGCACCTAGTCTTGAAGAAATGTGAGCGAAACGGAAGCGAAGCATATGAAACTGGATTGTGTTTTTCGGAAATTCCCGCAGTTTATCATCTGAACCAATTTCTGTAAATACAGGTGTTCCGAATGAAATGCTGTCTGGCAAGGGCAAAGAATAGACTGTAAGATATAATCCGTTGATCAAGCAAATATCGATATGCGCTTTTCAGATATCATACGTTGGGTTCGCACTAACATTGGTATTTTGACATATTTGATTATTTTTTGTAGACCACAACACCTTTTATCAAATCTGCCCCGATTATGTGATTTTGATCATGTCCTTCGCAATAAATTTACCCAAATAAAGTAAAAATGAATTTCCTTCAGTTCTAGTCTTTAAAATGTGAGAAAGTGTTGAGGTGCTGCACAAACCCAAATTAAAAAATTTCACAGACAAAACACGCTATCCACAATCAACCTTTTGCCATCCAAGGTGTGTTTATGAATGATGTCTTGGGAAGGAAAATTTCACCCATTTCATCACAACAGAAACAAAGTGCATTGTTCCCCAAACCCACGTGCTTATGCAATGTCACATCCTCCTTGAGGGAATAACGTGCTTTAATTGGTTTTAGATTTCTCATGCTGTTTTCATGTTTGTTTTGTTAACATATATGAACCAGTGCATCTTTTTTAAATTCAAACTCTTGTGAATAAGATTAAAAAACAATTATATGCACTACTCGAAACGTTGCATATTCAACAAAATATACGTTTCTGATCACTTCATAATATTTAGATTATCAAATGTTTGCAAACAAAATCATCAGAGGAAGCGTGCAATCCCGAATAACTTAAAGAAACAAAGCGAGCCTTCCTTTTGCACTTAAAATCGCAAAAATATTGAAAGTGATGTTGGCGTTTGCACAAATTTATCTGTTCATCCTGATTTCTAAGAAACCAGAAAGATATTTTCATCTACCTTTTACAGACTATCGCTTAGAACAGGGTTTCACAACCGGGGCCCTAGGCCCCCCTTGGGGTCCATGGAGCGGTTTTCCTGGGACCACGAGCAGAGGCTTTATTAAATTGCTCTGCCGTGATATTGCAAAACACAAAACAAAGATAGGTATTTTCTTTGATGAGCAGGGGGCTACAAGTGTTGAGAGTCTTTGGAAGGGGCCAAAATCATGAACGTTTGAGAACCACTGTCTTAAGATGACGCCATGTTTCTTTTCGCTGCTATGCCTCGGGCGTGCATGTAGTAGCGTGTAGTAGCGAAAAGAAATAAGACATTTTTATTTATTTTTACAAAACATTACTTGGGGCAGCACTTTTCATCATTTAGAACGACGGTTTGCTCTCTTCAGGTCAGCTAAAATTTCATTCGCACAACCAACTATTGTTACTGAAGATCCGTCGTGTCTTCAAACCCATCAGCTTATTATTGTAGATTTGTTCGTCCAAATTTTGAATCACACACTTGAACGATGTGATGAGGTCGCAACCGGGAAAATTCCCCGCGAAAATTTCAAAATCACGTTTAGTTTTTAGGTACAACAACAACTTACAATCATTTCCCCTTAAATAGTACAACAGCAATTTACAATCTTTTCCCTCCCCGCGAAAATATCACTGGTTGAGGCCTTGCCCATCGCTATGGAGGATCAGGCGCAGATTTTGCAAAATCGGAAGTAAGAAGGTTGCATACGAGTGGGATCATCAGACCAAGCAAATCCGTGTGGTTTGCCCAAACAATGGTGGTTGAAGCAGGTATGGAAGCAGGCAATTTTAGGAGGTGCAAAGGATATTTTGCTCAAATTTCCTTAAAGTTTGCCAGAAACACTTTTATGCAACAAACTATCTCCCTACAAAATTTCTTTAGCTGTTGGTACATAATACTTTCCTCTACCAATTGCCATAGAATTCAACACACAAACTGTCTTGCTTGAAATTTGGTTCTTAACAACCCAACAGAGGACGTTACACTGGGCTGTTGAAGAACATTGTCAGAAGTAAGCTGCCTCAGTACTCTTCAGCATTTGCATCACAGTTATGAGGTTTGGCATTCAATTCACATTCCAGCTGTTGCCTTCAGCAAGGAGCTGACTTGAGTTTATTTGGCGATAATTGGGAATTTTCAACTCAAAAAAGAAGTATTTGCAAAAACGCCAGGACACCGAAAAAAAACGGAAGCTTATCGAGTCGTTGCCGCTTGACGGTGGATAATCTCTGTCACCAACAAGGTGCAGATCGAAGTGTTGAGTATACCTGGGAACGCGCTGCCAGATGATCAACACAGTTGTGCAGGAAATGCTGGTGCCCAACCGCTGGGCGTGGCACAGACAGTATAAACCCAGCTAAAATGAAACTCTGCTCAGGTTGTCATATCCTTTGCATCTAGCAAGCTCTGCAATTGTTTGGAACGGCACAACTAGCTGCGGTAGGCCTAAAGCTGCTTCCATCTCTGAAGCCATATATGTGATTTAGGTGTATTATGACTGTGCCTGTGCCGTGAGTCTCACAACATTGTCTTTTAATTTCACATATATGCAATAAATAGCGAAATGTTTACGTCCAAATACTACAGTTTAATATCGTATATATACCGCACATGCCCGTAACCAGGGAGGGCGCAGGAGGGACGAAGCCCCGCCTAGAAAATTTTCGCCCCCCCCTGGAAAAATGTGTTAGGCCTACTTTAAAAATATTGGACATAGTTCAAGAAATATGGGCCACTCGCGGAAAACTCTTCGCCCCTCTTGGGGTCCAAAGCTGGTTACGGGCCTGATACCGCATAGCCTCTGTAACGCTTGAAACGCTTTATGTCTATGTGTTTACATGGTTGCGCAACTGCATGCGCACTAAAACAAACATTTGCTTAGTGTACATTTTTCTGAGGGAACACTTCCCAGATGAATCGTGAACCATTTTTAGGGGTCGCGAGTAGATTTTTATGCACACAGCTGTATTACATTTGGTTTGATCGAGTTTTAGATGGGGATCGTTGGTATAGCGGGTTGCTACAATGGATCGCGGACTCGCAGTACAAGAAAGGTTGAAAGCCACTGCTCTTTGCAAATCTGTTGCTTCAAATAAACCATTTAATCTGATATGCATTATGTCAAAAAATACTTAAATGCCTAATTGCAGAGAGCAGCTCGGGCTGAGTAAAGTGCGAGCGAACGAAGTCGAGAGAACGCTTACTACTAATGATAGTTTTTTATTCAGGTCACCTGCAACATGAAGGCGAAACGCCAGACATGGAACGAAAATACTTGAACAGTAACAAAGCCCAACGCATACACACCAAGTTAACAACCATAATCAGTGAAATGTGTGGTGCCGCAAATAAACAAAGCAATCAAGCTTGCATTTTACAATATTATTAATCGTAACCAAAAACTCTGGCTAAGCCCGAGACACCACTGAATCAGTTACTTTGCACGACAACTAAAACTTTATGCCCAGTAAAATACATTGCCGACAGCGCTTCCCGCTATTGCATGTCTGCAACACCGCTATTGCGAATCGTGGAGTAGGCTTTGAGTGGAATGCCTCGACCTTTGGTAACCTACAGTATGATGATGGAGTGCGCTTTAGATCAAACGGCTCGACTTTGCATTAATGTAAGACTTCTGTAAGATTTCGTAGTCTGACCGAAATGTCCCGTGGCCGAAACGCCCAGATCGAATCGGCCAGACCGAAACGGCTCAGACCGAAACGACTCAGACCGAAACGGCTCAGACCGAAACTGCTCAGACCGAAACGGCCAGACCGAAAAGTCCTGTTCTGGGGCTTGTTAACCGTGAGCTTAGTAAGGGGGGCTACTGTACTTTAAACTTAACAAAGCTTCGCGTTGAACTTCAGGATTTACAAGAGGGACTTTTACCTAGCGTCTATAATCGAACAGCATTAACAATTTTATTCTTTGGTGATAATAATACTGTTCCGTTATTTATTTCCCAAGTGAGAACCTCACAGCGTCTGAGATAATCACAAGCGCAGTCGCATTCCCTTGCTCGCCGTTTCTTTTGCACAGTGTCACAACCTTTTTCATAGACTGGACTAACGGGATTGATGTTTTTTCTTCACATCAGCAGTCCAATGTTCAACATGTGAAATGGTACTTGGTTGAAATTCTATTGAAACACTTGATTGGATTTCTACAGATATTAGTGGCGTTAAATGTATTTTGGGGCAATATTCATTTAAGTGGAGTATGAATCTATCACGCGATTATGAGATTGTTTTTCATGATAGCCAGCAGAGCGACCTTGATTGCGAGTAATTTGATAGCAAATGCCTTTGATTTATTTATTTGTTGTTTTGGAGTTATCGTTTCAGCAATAAATATGCTTCCCAGTTCCCATGTACATGTAATTGCGCAAGCTTCCTCTAGAAACGTGGTTGTCATTTAGGTATTTATTACTATTAGGCTCTTAACTTGGGACTTGAGCTTTCACATGTTAGAGTAAAAGAGAACTGTTCTGCTTCTAATCAGGTCTGGAACGTGTTTCAGACGTTGGTTGTTCTGATCTCGCTATGGATAGCCAAAATAAACACTTTTTGTAGATATAAGAGGTTGTTTGGGACAGTAACAGTGGTCTATGCTACGTATATCTTATGAAAAATGGGCTCCAATCTTTTTGGACCTTCTTAACAAGTTTTGTGAATTATTGACAAGGCGTTTTTAAACTGTAGTGATTCCCTGAAAAATCGCAATGTTCAACTAACAAAAGTAGCCACTTTCTTGGCCTACAAAATGTAACCACTTTTGTGTGATACACAACGATTGTCACAGAGAACCAGAGATAAACTTGGATTTCAATTCAAATCCTGGCGAATTTTCGTTTTTTGATGGATTCATATTGGATTTTATGATTTCTACTTAAACGATTAGGTGATTTTGTTTTGAACTTCTTTACAACTTTCTGTTTAGTTACGGGCCTACGCAGTGAATTACTGTCAAGTTTGGTTCAATGGAATTTATCACGTCCCTTGGGATTGTACATCGTGTTTGTTCAGACCTTTAACCTCGACTATGACCAGTGAGATAAATCTTCTCTCTTGTGTACGGTATATTGTCAGGAAATTCACGGAATTGGTATGACTTCCATCGTTCCCGCCTCTTTTCTTGACACAAGATATTTATGCGTACAGAAATACCGACTACCGAGCTACATTTAGCACAGCTCATCATTATTTGTTAAGACTGACCATCATATATCTGTTTGAAATAATTGAGCTTCTCGCCGCATTTCGGTTAAGGGCTTGATATGTTTATTTTGTACCTTACACTCCCATGCGCCTCTGCGATCACCACCGTGTTGCGCTCACTATTTTTGATACTTACGGATTCAACTTGCTTGGAACAAGTAACACTCGTCAATAAAAATCTTTGCGTGTTTTCATCCACCACAACTTTTAGTTACTGCAAACAGCGTACCTGCTGATATGAGTAGTTTACAGTAAGTCGGTACATGGTTTTCGATTTGACTGAATATGTTTTGGATGAAATAACAACAAATTTTGATTTGGGGATGAGCATGTATTTAACCCCTTTTGATTGAAACTTTATGTGACGTTTCGTAAAGGTTAATGCAATTCGAATTATTAAGAACCAGTTGAAAATGGTACACACGCCCATTCGTACTGACATGGCCTCACAGCGCAGTCGGTCACGCAGATCACGCCTTCCTTTACATGGCCTGCGGCTCACAGTGGATAGAGCGCAACCACCTTGACGAACGTTACCTGTAAACAAAGCATGATGATAATAGAAAAATGTTGAATAACAGCACGGTTTACTGAATGCTCAACCAAAGAGTCTTTCGGAGACACTCATTACAGGTTGTTTTAAAAAACTTTATTGTTTGATCATATTTATCAGGATCAGAATTTCATTTGAACTAACAAACGTGCGTTTTTCACCGCAATCCGCCAATATTCGCATAACTGACCGTAGCGAGATACTACATGGTTCTTGTCAACACTTCGTGTTGATACCATGAGTCGTTGGAAAAGTTTCAGAACGCAGACACAATATGCACACATGTGCAAGAACGCTCAATGTACTGTATCCACCAGGACGAAAAACACTTCCCGATGGCCTTGGTGGTTGTAAAAATCCGGGAGGCTTATATGGTGTTGGTGGTGCATGTGTGGGCGGCTTAAACGGTACATTTCGCTGTGAACCTACTGGAAATGCTTGATTGGCACCTTGTCGCGAACCTCTTTGGAACGATTGCGGTGAAACTGTCCGAGTACGTCGTAATGGCGCATAAGGCACTATTCGACTCGCAGAGCGAAATGCTGCACCTGGTGACACTGGTCTTGCTTCGATTTAGTTAGCTTGACGAGCGGAAATTCGAACTGCAAGAAATAAGGAGCTGATTTGTGACAGGAATGTTTGAAATATATCTATACTAAAAAAATGTACGAGTGGGAAAAGCAGCACACACTTCAATGCAAAAAGTGTAGGAAAGATTAATCCTATTTTAATGCATCTCTGAAATCATAATATTTCGGCGCAATGTGGCCGTAGCCAGTGTGTTGTGCGGTTACCACTGTAAACTCTTCGAAAAAATTTATTCAGTAAAAGTTTTTCTTCATTTTCACTGAAAATTTTCTGGATTGATTTTCACTGAGAATTGAACTCAACGGCCAAAGGTATGTTTTGAGCGAGCGCATCCGTTATCTGACATTCACTGTACTCACATTCGGAGAAGAATCTTGGCGAGGCTCCGTTGTAAGTATTTGCGTCAAAAGCACAGTCGTATCTGCATTCATAAAAACATACAGTGACTAAATGAGACAGGTAAATACTACAGCAGTTTCGGAACGTTGAGCAAACTTAAAAATCAAAAGGTCGGACAACACCCAACCGCCTTCGTACGTTGCGGATGCACAGTTGCTGGTAAATGTGTAACACAGTGAGCAGCACAGCAACATGTCATACGCAGTTCTGTGAAGTCGGCGCCCAAGCGATTTTGAATGATTGGAACTGGATCCAGATCCAAAAATGAGTATGTTCCTAGCTGGAGCTGAAGCCGAAAGATTTTAGATGCCAGAACCGGAGCATGAAATTCAAGTTCCGGCTCATCAACTCTGCTTGAACGCTATGGTACAGGGTGACACAGAAAAACGGTCATCACCTAAACTTGAAAAACGTTTGAAATTATTAATCAATTCTTTTTATTTTTCAGATTTACCAAGTAGAATAAATTTTCTAAGAGTCTACCAAATTTGACCTTCGGGATGTCATGAACTACAGAGCAAAAGATATTTGTAGTTGAGGCATATTTTCGGCAGAAGTCTATCCACGCAGCTCAATTGCAATTCAAAGAACGGTTCGGATGTCGCGAATTTCCTGTCCACTCAATGATCTACGGATGGGTCAAAACGTTCAGAACCCATGGGACTGTGCATAACCTCAATCGTAAAGACACTAATACACAATCACACTCTGGACGACCGAAATCATCAAGGACACACCACAACGTTGCTGCTGTCAGGGACAGTTGCCCACAGCCCAAGCAAATCCGTGCGTCGGCGAAGTCAGGAGCTTGGAATCAACCGGGAGTCCGTGCGGAGAATTTTGATCGCAGATCTCCACATGTATCCTCACAGGATACAGATTAAACAAAAGCTTACACCTGATATCATGAGGAAGTGAGTGATCATGTGCCAGTGGTTTTGCGACAAGATTGACGCTGTGCCAGACTTTCTTGACAATGTCTGGTTTTCGGACGAGGCACATTT
>Ga0210059_1002400_pt1 | contig 29299 bp, 14 predicted proteins | sample Ectturendosymbi2_FD_188042 | JGI IMG/M metagenome (GOLD analysis project Ga0210059, IMG submission 188042) | Ecteinascidia turbinata endosymbiont from Florida, USA - Sample 2 (SPAdes) (version 2) | ecosystem: Host-associated > Tunicates > Ascidians > Unclassified | place: Key West, Florida...
CAGTCAGTTTGTTAAGATGTTATGATTTTGAGCTTGTGTTACGAAATTTTGATTGTAGTCTTGAGTTTGTTTTTTCTCTGCTGTTACTTCAGCCTTTCAACTTTTCACCGGTAAGCTTTGCTTGCAATTTTCAGGACTGAAGATGCGTAATTTTACGTGAAATCGATTTCCAATAAAAAATTTTCTGATCGATTCCTTGCTTACACCCATCGTGGAAAGTACATACTTGTCTAACTGACGCATTCGACAAGCACTAACTTCAGCATTCGTACACAGTGGCTTGGAACAAATGTTTCGCCAAACCTGCACAGACGAACAATGTGGCGAAATGTAATGCGTACAGCATCATAGCATAACTACTGAAGATGATTTGAGGTGTGTCGCTAAAGACTTTGCAAAACCCACAAAGGGAAAAGGCAGTTCATTAACGTAACAACAGCACGCGATGATGACACATAAGTCAATCCAATTTGGTGAAGCTTGGTGCGTCTCAACCAAAGGAAAGAAAACTGCCACAACAACATAGAAGAAATGGTTGTCACTAGTAAAGAAAGAAATCGCAAATTTATCTCACGAAGGCAATTAGCCAAACTTCTGAACGACCAAAAGATAATCTCTAGTCTGAGCAACATTTCAAAATATGGGAACGTGACTAGGGAATATGACTGAGTTCTCACCATTTGAAGCACCATAATGTCTGAATATGAAGTGTTCATTCAGAGACCTTGTGTTAACAGGAACGATTTAATCCTATTTAAATCTGTTGCAAACAGGAGCGGTTGACTGTCCATCTAAAAACCACCTGCTTATCGTGTTAAATAAATTACCTCAAGCAGCTCCTACTGACAAGTTCAGGTTTTAACTACAAAGTCCACAGATTATAGACTCAAATCGTAGCAATTTTTCAGACTTGCAACTGCGTGCATCGTTACTCAGTGGTACTTGCTAAAAAGTTTGAGTACATTGTATATACTACGAAGTAACCGGAATGTTTTTACCTAAAGTTGTAATACTCTGGCAATTGAAAAGAAATAATCAAGAAGCGGCGGTTACCCACTGCAAACCGTGCAAGCAATAAATTGAATACACTTTATGGGCTAGCTGAGGGATCAGAATTTTAGCTGGTTTTCGTTTCAAATGATTTGGTCGATGAAAAACTTCTTGCAACGTACAACTGCATTTTCAACAGTTTATTCTGTTCAAGAGTTCTTTTAAGATTTGCAGTGGGTTTGAGCAGAAATACTTGCACTCTAGTAGCTCAAACCGTCTTTTGCCAAGAATCTTTAAAATTTTCTGTTTTTCTCTCAAGGTTGATGTTTTGCTTTTATCACGAAAAAATGCCTGCTTCAGGAAGTGAAGTATATCGATAATAATATTTCTGCCATATTTTTATATTTTTTCCGTTTGGAAAGGTGTTGTATGCTGAAGGGTTTCAATCTAGTTTCCAGAGTTATCTTATTGCTTCCGGACATAAACATATTGCTTGCAGTTACACCCGCTTATTCACCTCAAACCTGTATGGCCACGTTGCATAACAGCATAACGGCAATGCATAACTTTTCAGACTGCAGAAGTTGCAAGTTAAACTTTTATGCATCTCATGGACGAGAAATATCAGTGCAAGATGCTACTTTTCTTCCTGAGTGGTTGGGGCCCATTATGAAAAGTAACTGCAAAACCTGTTTTGGACAGTCAACTTTAGATCGACTGTTACTTTCCAGAAAATATTACGTACGCTAGAGGAGCTATGGCACGAGAATTTCAAATATTAAGGACAAACGCGCAAAACGTCAATAATCTGCTATAGATCTGATTTCGAGCTTGTTGCGGCTTGCCTGTAATCTGAGGTGATACGTATGTAATCTGTATAGTAAAAGACAAGAAGCATATAACAAATCTTTTCTTTACTGCTACTTGCTTTCGTCAAACGTTTGCAGTTGATCTTGGCAGGGACACTGGCAGAGGAAATGACGACTGGTATTGACACTAAGCCTGCGCATATCTTTCAAAGTGCGTTTCCGTATGTTTAGAACAAGATCTACACAAGCTGCAACTGTTTCCTGAACCACAACCACAAGTTGATTGAGCTGCGCAAGCTAACCTTTCTCCAAGTGTGTAGGAACATTCGGAAGAGGAAAATGTTTAATTTCAAATGAATCATTTAGACCACAATCGTCGTTTGAAAAAATATTTGTTTGAAATTGAGAATCAAATGTTGCATACGGTTTGACTTTGCCTTGGTTTGCATGAATTGCTTTCAAAATAATCAAAGCCCTTCCCACGAGTGAAGAACAAATGCGTTCTGGCATTTCGTGAGAAACTGCTACACAATCGAGTTTCCTTTTCTCAACAGAAAGCTTTCGGCGGTTTGAGAAATGCGCTTTCGTTAAAACTGGAATTGCTGCGAAACCTGGCTTTAAAAGCGATGAGAAATCAGTGGCGAAAAAGCAGCAGCGAACAGCCAAAAATACATTTGCTAAATGAGGAAATGTGCGCTTGCTATTTGTTGGATGTTGCTTGTATGATTTCCTTCGTTGTGAAATGTTGATATTGGAAACATCCACGACGATGTATTTTTCAACTCCGATATTGTTTGTTTAAGGATGAAATTTGCACCTTCGGGAATTTGCAATTTTCTTTCATATAATCCTTGTGAGGAGTTGAATCGAAGTTTCAAATTCTGGCTGACCTGTGGTATTTACCTCAACAGTCACAATTATGCGAATCAACTGGTAGTTACTTTGAAACTATTTAAGTTTAATTGCTAGAACATTGCACCTCATTAAATGTATTTCTCGGTCAGTTTTCGACAATGCGTTAATTGACTTGTTTCGAACATCAAAGACAAACACTAATCAAAGCAAATTTGAAATTATTGTTGGTTCTCGTGACCAGGAAAAATTAATTTTTCCATGAGTCGTCATATATATCCGTTGGTTGTGAATGGCTTTGTGTCCTCTTAAGACGCAATTTTAGGGCTACGAGCTTTCAGGGCTTCCACTGGCTGCAAAATTTAGGGTCTGGCAAAGCGTCACTTGGAGCCAAAGTAGTGCAGTAGGTAAGGTGCGTTCAACACTTGACTAGCACTCATATGACACTTTACTAAACCCTTTTCCCCAAGCTGCGGTACTGATACCAACCCAGTACGACATCAAAACATGAAACAATCCTCACGCTAAATTTGGTTAAAAACTATCAGGTTTCGAACCAAAATGCAAATAAACAACGTTTCTTTATAAATTGTACTGCGTTAATAACTGCGGTCCATTTTGCCCCGATAACAAATAATCAAAAGTTCGTAGAAGGGCAAGCTTTTTGACGTGGCCACAAACATTTGAATAACAACCAACATGTCAAGATTTCTATTATCACTTAAAAGTTTCAGCAGTTTGCACGGTTCAACAGTAACCTTATGTTATAAAGTTTGATGAAGCCAAATTGAGGCCTGCCTCAGAAAAAAAAGCGCTACACGAAAAAAAAGGATAAAAAAATGTCTCAGAAGTACCAAAAGTTTTAGCTATCTCCAAAGTTTTAATAAATCCTGCATATTTGTGGTTAAATCCCAATCATTTACGAAATTTTCGATCCGATCGCCTATCTCTAGATAAATTTGTAAGGAGAAGATTAACCAGTCGGACAAAGAAAAATTCAAATAGTACTTTTAAAAATGATTAGAATATCAATCTTCACCTTTTGTTCTATTTAACGTTTCTGCAGATGCCAAAATTGCCATTCAATGTTTTTAAATTTTCGGGGGGGGGGCAAATGCCCCAAATTCTCCTCCCTGGTTGCGCACCTGAGCTAGGCTATACATCAAGGGTCGCATAACAAAACGGTTTTGAAAATGGGTGGCAGATTAAAAAAGTTGAGAAGCTCTGTTCCAGACCAACCACGTTGGAAACAGCCACCTTGGTGCTGGTGCATTCAAGAGCACAGCACTGCCTTTCTGTATGGTGCCGCCGTGCACACACCCGCCTCTTCCATCAATGACGCCTTGCTAACTGTGACTGGATGCCTGCGTCCCACACCATCAGAAAACCTTCCTGTCCTACCAGGCATCCAACCTCCTGAGCTTCGTCGCAACGGAGCCGCACTATCTCTAGCACGCAGTGCCACAGAGACTGGGAATCTGCTCCACTCAGTGCTAACCTGTCCACCTTGCTGGAATGCACGGTGTCTCAAATTGAGACACCCGTTTGTATTCACCGTACAACTCGTCAATTCATCTGAAAATAACGGAAGTGCGGGATTCTGCGCAGATCACCTATGGAATGCGGTGTTGTTGGACAACACTACGAGACTTCGTACTTTCATTCCCGACGCCAGCACCCACCTTCCTGGAATGGCCCTGCCAAGAACAGCGTGGGAAATGCTTAACCGTCTCTGCACTGGCGTCGGACGTTTCTGACAGTGCTTGCACAAAGAGGTATGACCCTCCGTGGCCTGTGAGTGTGACGCAGAAGAACAAACCGCCGACCATGTTGTCCTCCAACGTCCAATCTATCAAACTCCCTATGAAGGGCATGGCCTAACGCTTTTGGTTGATGAGACAAGTGAATGGCTGCTCAGCACCTGCCCCGACATTTAGTGCAGCCAAGCAGTGGAAACTTACGAGTGACTCAAACGATGGCGACGACGACCAGTGTGCAATGCTGGTGTGTTGCAGATGAAGGTTCATTCATTTTTTAAGAAGCCTGCAAATCAGTTTGCTCCATTGAAACTATAAAGTTCTGTAAATGGAAAAAACTTTTCACTGCATGCACTGACGCCCAGAGTTCATCGTTTGCACCTTGCACCTCTCAAATCTTTTGGTTTGTTCTTAAGCACGAAAGTCACTTAAAATGTTTTAGTTAAGCCAATGTATAATTTTACCGAATTTCACCACTTTGACTGCTTTTCTAGAATTTGTAAAACGTAGAACACGAGTGCGTTTGAGATATCTCTTAGACCGCTACAATCTGATAACCGCGTGGTTTGGCCCTGAGCACCCGTCATCTTCTCGGACGCAGGGTCAACCCCAGAATAAAAAGTGCTTGTTCCAAGTCGCCGATTAACCTAGGTTGTCTTAGCAGTGGTTCAACTTGCCAGGTTTTCGGAAGGTCAACCTTTCAAAATATCTTATCTATTTCGCCTTTACTCCGTATGCCGAGCATCATTTCGTGTCTGTTTTTCTTATTCATGTTTCAGTTGCCAACATTTCGCTGGTAAGATTTTTCTTGCGGCGTTTTTGCAGATATGAAAGTATGTTTTTAAGTCCACGAAACTAGTTTCCTGTCAAATAAATTGTGATGGATTCACTTGCCCATTCTTTTTGCTTACAGATATTGAACGATAGATATGTGCAAGTTCGAATCATCGCAGCACGATGAAACCAGAACCAATCAGGCAGATTCCTCAGAAGCTTGCCGCGAGGATAAAGCTTGTTTCACTGCATGCATTGATTAACCACGTGCTACGCATAAAAACCATTGTGGTTTCGTTTTGGCAGCATTTTAAAGGAAAACGGTTGTAGATTCGAGGATTAACACTAGTTTTTTACACACGAATAGGCAAATGTTGTCGGCGATTCGTACAAATGCATTCCATCCAAATCTGCTTCAATAGAAAAATATTTACTATCGATATGTTGCAACGTACAATTCACAACTCTTGTCAAGAAAATTTATAACATCATGCATTAGGATACGGGAGGCCGGGGCGATTTTTACTGTAAAGCCCCTAGGATGCATTCCATGACGTCATCGTTTGCAAAAATTAGGTTTGCGCTGATTCGTAACGTTCTCGTTTGTTTTTTTCCGGTAGTCGAATAGTGCTTACTCAACTGCACATACAGTTACTGCAGTAAGGAAATACTAGAGCAGTATTTTTCAACCGGTGTTTCGCGGAACCTCAGGATTCCGCGAGTCGTTGTCAAGGGTTCCGCCGAAAGAGACCGAAATTGCATGAGACGAAATTCGAAGCTGCAGTTCTATGCGGTTGTAGCAATTTAGACACTTAGATCATTGCATAGGGTTCCATGAACATCGCAAACATTTGCGGAAGGTTCCTCTGCAGCAAAAAGGTTGAAAAACACTGCACTAGAGTCTATTCTGACTAAGAAAAACTATTTCACAAGCTAGAGAGTGACTAGGAAAGAAACAACATTCACCCGAACAATAAGCGGAAAACAGAGATTACAAACCAAAACACCAGAAAAAATCATGTCAATATGGCCAGTCACGCTGAGTGTGAAAAGTGCTTCGAAGCTTGTGCCGTGATTTCAACCTACATTTTCAGGTGCTCTGCTTAACGCCACTGTTGCTGTTTGAAAGTGTTGGTGAAAAAAAAAAGTATTCGGTCGCGGGGTTTCTTCTAACACTGCCAGATTTTTGTGCTTTTCCCCCTTGGAAACTTTGCGCATTTTATCTCCAGAAGGCATTACAAATTTCGACATCGAGCTAGCTAAACACTGCAATCTTTTGTGCCTGTAGATTTGGTAACTCTCAACACGCAAGTTTAACACATTTGTTTGATCGCTATTTCACCGCACACTTTCACGCTATTTACTGCTTTACTTTACTTGGTCATATTTTGCGCATTTCTATGTAGGTTTTATTCTATTTATTGTGCGATTATACATTGCCATCTCACAGCGTTTTTCGCTTAATGCTTCTACGTTTTCTTCTGTGGCATGCCGTCACCCGTTTCCTATAACGTGATGACCAGTTTTGCGTTTTTTTTCTTTGTACGTCGTACTACTTATTGTTTCTTTATTGGTAAATTGCATGTTATATAACAGGGGTGGCCAAAACGTCGATCGTGATCGACCGGTCGATCGCCGAGTCTCAGTTGGTCGATCGCTCCTGATTTTGCATTGAACTGACAAGATACCTAAAAACTAAATTTTTCTATCAATATTCCTTTTCATTGCATTTTATGAGATTTTCTGCTTGTGTCTTTATTTCCGACCGATCGATCACGAGTTATCAAGAAATTTTCTAGTCAATCCCAGTCGAAGACAAATTGGCCACACATGTTGTATGCGATTGCAAAAATTCCCCTGAGGAATTGGTGGGCGAAACGTCGGATAAATAATAAAATAATCGCCAGAAGATCTAATTTATGTGCTTGATATACAGTACAAGTTCAGTGGCTTTGCTTAATATGGGAGTAAGAGTGGACTTTTGGCAAGCGGAGAACGAGACTGGAAGATAGCTGAGAAGTTCTGAAAAAAATGAACTTAGCCCTAGGTATGTGTTTTTAATCAGGCAATGTCATACAAACGTTGGAAAGGTGCGTATTAAGGTGGAAAATGATTTAGAAATGAGTGACTGGTAAAATTTGCATGGCTTAGAAAGCGGGATTCTGCTGGTGCTGAGACAACTGCACACCGTAAAGCAGCTATTATATAGCATAGCAGTGCGGAGGACCACAAAAGAAATGAAAATGCAGTTGCAGGTGTGGGAAGGTTGAATTTCACAGTGATTAATTAATCTGTCGCCGCTGAAGTAAAGAAAGTGTAAATTGAGCTTGCAGCTTTAACTCTATGATGCCACTGCTCAACAGAGAATGTTGATCATCCAAGTTAAATAGTGAAAAATATGTGGAAGGCAGGATTATATTTTAAGTCTATGCTACTGATAAATTTGGTATACACGTACAGTATATTTTGCATATTTGTAGACCAGGTTAGGTATATCCGCAGCAAGAAATGTTTGCAACCCAGCAGGTAATAGAAGAAGACTGCATGATTCATGCGAAGTGTAGCAATGCACTGGTTGTCTTGTCGGAAGTAACTCCTCTGCGCAATACGATGCGCGTTATTTGTATAGCTGAATTAGCGTGGAAATAAAAAAAACGGCATTACGAAAATGAACGGGAAGTTGCACATCGTGCCGCCAAACCTACTGAGCTGTGAAATCCGATTGCTCTCTTCTTAACAGCTTGGACCAGCATTTGCGCGCATGGCCATAACACTCAGACAAGTGGTTACATATCCTTGTATCTTTATTTAGAAAGCCTTTGTTGTTGCATTAATTCGCAACATCGTTACAATTTAATTTGCCACTTGACGCGAAGAAAAACACGCAGCGATTCCGTAGAGCTAACCGATACAAAAAAGTCCATCAGCATTGTATACATGGTTTGAGTTTTTTTGCTAAATTGACACGCTCTACCCAGCCCCTAAATGACAGAAGCTTTCAACAAGCATAAAAAGAAGGTAATACGTGCAGGTGAATTGGACGAGAACAACGATGTTTGTGGCTGCGAGCATGTCCTACACTTTGTTGGACTGTCGGAATGAACTTTGTCTTGATGAACAGGCAAGAGCGCAGTCAATTCAAACAGTAGAGGTGAGCCCATGATAGCGAAATTACCAACCATCTACTAGAGCAGTGCTTTTCAACCTTCAGAAAGACTGTTCGCACTCTTTTATTCAACGAAAATTTCATCCGCACAACCAACACTAGTGTTGCTGAACCACAGACGCAAAGTCGGATTAGACTCTGAAAAACGATGAAGAAATTTTGTAACCAAAATAACGAATGCCTACTGCAAAATAATAAGCACAAAAATATGCACAGAACATCATCACTTATTTATTCAAGGTATGCAATTATATTATTTGACAGGTGTTGCCGAGTAATTCCTGCAGTTGTAGACCTTTGCCCCGAGGCTCCTCACATTAGGTCATTTAGACTGAGTCCCAGTCAGATGACAACTCCTCTTTCCTATTTTGATATCAATCAATTACTACAGAACTAAACCCTTTTTGGGCCAAGTAGGTGATCGGATTTTGTACAAGAAATTCGAGCGCTTGGATTTCGAGGCAGAACCGCGGTCAGAAAGTCTTCAGTAGGGGACTTTACGTTTGTGCGGAGGGCTTGACACTCGGAAATTTGGCAAAAACACTAATTTATAGTGTTTCATATTTCAATTCGGGGTACTTGGAGCTTCGTTTCGGGGCTAAAATCCACCAAAGTCCCCCGTGGCAACGGGACTGTTTCGAGGTATTTGCGAAGGCCATCGAGGGTTCTTTCCCAGAATTCAGTGTGTTTTATACGGCTAATGAAAGAATGCTGGTTATCTTTTAGATTGAACCCAAATGCTCCAGTGGATTCTGTTCTCCAAAAATGTTCAAAATCCATAACTTTGATTGTAAATATTTAGCCTGCTGTCTGGGATAGTAAGCTTCAAAATGATCAGTCACGCTGTGTATATGGGAGCTGGCTGTTTCGTTGATACTCTACTCCAAAGTCTATTTCTTCCCACTTGAGGCCAATCTACACTGAGTTGCCAGTAATAACCGCGCACGATTCTTTGTTTGTTCTGTTGCGTCGGGTAATTCTGCGCTCGTGCACGGCTCGGCACGGCAACTCCTGGGCGCAATAAAAACAAGCAAAGAATCGTGCGCGGCAACTCTTGGCAACTCCTCAGTGTAGATGGGCTTTTACACGTATACACGATCGAACGTATGTAGGGTCTTCAAACACATCAGGTTGTTATTGTAGATTTCTTCTTCGAAATTTTAAAGTACATGCTTGAACAATGTGATTTTGCAGGTCGCTTCGAATATCTGAATTCCATAACTTTAAGATTGAGTTTCAGGTGGTTAAATATGTTACCAGAATGACTAGTCCAGCAAACCAAAACAAATAGCGAAAGAAAAGAGCTTTATGACCTTCTTGTCGATCAAATCACACAAGAAATTCCTATCGAAAATTTCACATGCTCTCCATTACTCTTTCACGAGAGATCCACCACACTTCAGAATGATAAAGAAGATGCTCATCGCCTCCCGTTTCTATGACAAGTTCATCAAACTCACAACTTTTTTAGGACTGTTCAGTATTGCATTCACAATTTTGATGACATCGGCTATATTTGGTAATTTTCTTTTTCATTTCCTAGCTTCTTGTCCTCGAATACTTCACGACACACTGGATACTCGCAATATCTGGTGCGACTTGCTTTATGAGCGCAACAACGCCATTTCGAATGCCGACCATAGCCCTTGCACCGTCTATGGATTCAGTTTTGCATTTCAACCACGTCACACCGTATTCGGAAAAGTTATCGGCCAATTTTTCTGAAAAGTTGTCGGCCCCTGTGATATCAGACAATGGCAGTTTTTGTACACAGGTTACAGACAATGGCTCCTCCATCAATTTTTCGTGTTGCTATCTCCATGCATGGCTTCATAACGCTTTCTGCCAAAGTAAATGACTTCCTTGCGGACATATGGTCATGAGCTATTAATGATGAAAATACGAGACGCTGATCAGACGGTGGCACCATCAATTGCTTAATCATGGCTATCTGTCGTGTTTGAAGAATGAAGCCAACTTGTTTTTTATTTCTGGATATTTAGGAATGGTGCATTTGCTGTTTACCATACTAAGCCTGACTTGGATTACGTAAGTAGAACTAAGCCGATTTAAATAATATTCGCCTAAGAATATCAGATAATAATTGACTAATTCCTGATTATTGGATGCTCATCGTTATGACACTATAGTGTCCTGCAGAACTAGCAGTGGCGTAACTGACGGCCGTCACGGGGCCGGGGACCAGCCGCCCCCCTGGCACGATAAATGCAAAAAGCAGCCTCCCATTAGCTGACACTTTGATATTTAGTATTCTTTTGGTTCTCAGTAGGTTGTTGTTTTTTTTGCATTTTTCTGAGTGCTTTCGTTTATTTATCTTGTATCCACATCGACGACATCTGGATTCACTTTGAATAAGATGTAACGACTGACGATGTGTGGTGTTATGTGTAAGCGATTTCCTATTAAAAATTGCGATAGGTTTCTTGCTTGTTTCACCTGTGGAGTAAAGTTACTTGACGCCGGATTAACTGTCAATTCTCAAACGTTTTTCTGAGTTTTCGCTATTGGCCCCCCTAAAGTGGCCAGTAGGCCGGTTTCTGCTACATTTTGCCCCCCTATCTCAAGCCTCTAGCTACGTTACTGAACAGCAGGCTTGTAACCAGCTTGGGACACCAGGAGGGGCCCAGATTTTTGAACTATGTTCAACTGTTTTGAAAGATGTCCAGCACATTTTTCCAGGGGTTGCAAAATTTTTTGCCCCCTCTTTACGGGCCTGCTGAGCAGTAGACATCACTGCTGAAATCAGCAGCGTACTCGTGGCTCAGCCCACAAATTGAATAGCTGCGATGGTCTTGTGCAACTGGAGGAGCAACAAAAATTTGATGCCAGTTCAGTTTTCCCCTGCAGTTGCACATCTTTTGTTTCCATCATGAAGTAATAATAGAATAAGCAGATACAACAGTTACGTCCAACCTAAATGGCTTACTGAGCCAAAAAGTATGTCACTATCTCAACCAGGGCCACACATTGAATAACATACTAATGATGGCCGCACATTGAATGGCTTACTTTGATCTCAGCAAATTAATTTAACTAAATCTAAGTCCTGAAAGCGTTAGAATCCCAAGTGCAATGGTGACAGAGTGAAAAGTGGCACTGAGAACTACCTGCAACTAAAATGTCAAATTCAAGATTAACAAAATTAATACAAGTTGTCATATAGGATACTTTTACTGCAGCAAAATCCTGAACTGGGCCGCACGAATTCTTCGACTGGGCCGCATGCGGACCGCGAGCCGCGGGTTGGACATAGCTGATATAGAAAGTTTCGTAGCAACTTTCGGTAACTTCTAATGCATTTCTTTGTTGGAGATCTTCAAACTATCAAAATATGTGCGCAATGTCTGCCAATTTTTCGTTGTGCGCGGTACCACGTTTTTCAAAAAGGACGAGGGTGATTGAACAAAGAGAGGATTGTTGAAAATACGTTTACAACACAAAACAGGGTTTTCTCAGCCGCACTCGTCCGCACCGTGTTTGTCATCCGCACTGCACGGTTTTCTCATCCGCACTAGTGCGTACCGTCACGCAAGTCGAAAAGCACTGTGCTAGAGCACTGTATATGGCGCACCGTGCGAAGAGACATAAATTTGTGATGCTTGCGTTGAACCAAGTCCACAGAAGAAAAATATATGATACTTTAATGGGTGTTTGACTTCGTTTGTCGAATATGTTAGCAGTCCTCACCTTCACCTAGTATAACGTGGTGAAATCTGTTTCTTGTACCGCTTGCAGGTCACACGAAGTACGACCTGGGACAGGTTTCACCCCTACTTGAAGCAGTTGCATTTAAGTATGCCTGGAACTTTCAGTGGGAATTAGTGAAAAGATAATTTATTCATCTTGTGTTTCTCGTTCTTTCCTGTGCACATCCCATTATTCGACATAAAATTGCAATCCATAGCTTTTTGTTTTGTTTTGTCTTGCTTTTAAACCTCATCAATTTTTGTTACTCCTTATAGCCTACTTTGTTTGAACGTTTTTTTGACTACATCAAATTTCCTCAATTAAATTTGACCCACTCCTTTGTGCACATACGCCTGCTCTCTTTATCTGTAAATTTACCTCGACATGTTTTACGTTTGTTTGTTTTTGTATTTTATTGCCAACTATAGGTTTCTTAACACTGAACACAAAGTGATAAAGGGGTTGGTTGACTGGATGACCACCATGATTCTTCACCAATCCTATAAGACACAGTGACACTCGTGCTTACATTATTCAGATATTTTTTCATTGTGGTTCCATTTATGTGGATTTCCACTGACAATTGGTTTTCATTTTGCGCAATGACTGCCAGCATTGTTTCTGTTTAATAGCTGAGTCATATGAAACGATAAGAAACTTGAACTTGCTTTGTGACGCAATAGTGGTTCACAGAAGCGATCATACAGCTTTGCATAGAGGCGCTGCTGCTGCACAGAAATCATTGCAGAAATTATATCGCTATGCCAGGAACAACTTACTCTAATCTAGTCCATTTGTTTCCAAGAGTGTGCGCAAGATCATGAGACTCTGCGTGCAGGTTTGTTTCCCTACCGTCTAATCAAATCTGCAAGCCAAAGGGTCCATCATGGCCAGACGCAGCAACAGATATGTCACCTACAAGAGAGCAACGCATTTCAAATTTCATTGTCAGAAAATGTAATGCTCATTTACAGTAATGGCTTGCTTGTACCGTGATGCACAAGACAAAAATGCCTTGAGAAAGTCGTGATTGTAAACACAATTTCAACATTTGTTAAATGATTTGACAAAAATAATTTTTGGAAAATTTTGAGAAAATTTCCTTTTCGAAAACTTGTTTAAGGTTATTCCAACGCCTTAACTGTGCCCTACTGAAGTCACATTGCAGTTTCAAATGCTTCTTGAATATGAAAATATCCTGTTCTATCGTTCTTCGCATCATAATATCGAGTATTTTCGGTCAATCAAAATTAATGAACTTTTAGAAAGGAAGAAACCAAAGTGAAGTTCACACGAATAAAGAAGAATTTCAGAAAGAATGTAATTTACATAATTTGAATATCCTCACTTCTTTTAGAGGAATTCCAGGAGTCTCTCAGTACTTTTGTTGGCAAAACATCGCATGCAACAGGACAGAGTAGCCGCGAATCTACGGAAAAGGAGATCCAGGCTTCGCAATGTTTCCCAAAACTAATTTTGCAAATGGACGTGACATAAGAACGCAGTTGTCAGTCACAATCGGTTTATATTCTGCAGCCCGCGCAACAGCGCTCAGACACTTGATTTAAGCCTAATGGAATCAGTCCCTAGCAGTCGTATGCCACTGCGAATGGTACAGACGTCTTACATAAGCTTCTTGTTAAACTTCTTGCATAACCATCACGCCTTTATACGCTGCATCATGCGCAGGGGTGTAAAAAGAAGATGCAAAGGGAGCACAATTCTTTTGGCGCCGAATCACTGCTGAGGGCATCGAAAATCCCAACAATGTCACAAGTATTTTCTTCAATGCAATAGGCCTCTATTTCCTTCTGAAAGACTTCAGGCTCGAACATGGGGCGCCAAAGGTACTTCTTGCCCCAGGCGCCATCTCACCTCATTATGTCCATGATCATCTGGTATACGCAAGAGCGAGAAGCGAAATTATGACGTTTGATATAAGACAAGAGAAACGGGTGTGATTACACCCCCACTTGCTTTATTAGAAAACAGGTTAACAAGTATTCACAAACAGGCTTGAAAGCTGCAAACCAAGAACGTACATGACACGAAATTACCTACAATAGACAAGTGTACGGCACGACCTTGATGGCGAATTACAGTAAGCAAAATAATGCTCTAGAACAGTGATCGGCAAATTTTCGCTACGGTTGGTCCAAACCGCGCACTGAATCGTAACTAAAGGCCCATACTTATTGTTCAGGCCCAATTTCAAACTTATGCTGGCTTTAGTTACCTGTTACATAATAATGCTGTGTTTATCTAATAAGACGCTTAATCACAACAAATTATTTGTTAACGTCAAAAAATCAGCGTTTCATAGTTGTTAAAGCAAATCTATTACTCACCTCACGTAACCGGCACAGGACTGCAGCTCGTACGTACTACACGTTCCGCTACAGAAACTGTTGTGTGTCCCAATAAAAAGTGCTAAAGACCTACAACTGCACCGAAGCCCAGAGTTCGCCAACCACTGCCCTGGTACATTGCGCCGAGTGAGTCCGGAACATCAATTGGTACGAACAGTCGTGTTGCACAATGTGCAATGCACCGCTATAAATGTTTCATTTCGTGCTTAGCTGTCGTTTATTCTAATTTTGGTGCTTGACGGTGGTGGTTTCATGCTGAGGTACGCAGCGCGCTGCAACATGCTTCACATATTGCTACAAAATGGACGCATGACAAACAGCTAGATGGAAGCTTGGTTAACATTTGTTATTGTTCCTGTACAAAATTCGAACGTAATAGCAAAACAGAAACCATGCATATTGCTATTCTCTGAATGACACGGCGTATCGAAAAAAGAAACTTCCGAAGGGAAGCACTGAATCGGAACTAAATGTGTGTGACTTGGCAGGTTCAGGAAAACGTCAAGATTAAAAGCAGTCATTCAAAACGAAAAGAACGTTTTTTGCTGCAGTATGTTGTCTGCTACGATTTTGAATTTTGTATCATGCTATCTATAGATTGGTTTAGTGAAGCAAATTACGAAACGTTCTTACATTCAAGAGCGTAATTTCGATAAAGTAATTCAGTTTGGGAATTCTTTGCGGGATTCATTAAATGAACGAACAACATGTGATGAGTCAACTGCCAAAGGGAAGGAAAAATATATAGGATTTCGTGCTCTTTATCACTATATAAATAAACATTTAGGATGATATCGCAAAATTGTCGTCGCCATCGGTGTTCAAGTTTTCCATCTCTGCTCTTCGAATAGCATCTTTTCGTCCAGGACATAATCTAAACCGAGGCCTGCAGAGAAGGACAGCCCATTGGAGATAACGTTTATGCAAAGTAATTCAAACCAAGTTTAGCAACCAGCTGTTAGTCAAAAACCATTATTTCAACCTTCATTTTAGAGTATATAATCAGCACTACGTTCGCAACCACGGCTGGACCTAATTCGTCACCTCATGTTCACAGCATCCTCAATGGTTGCAGGCAAAGGAACATTCTTTGTTTCAGGAATCAGCAAATACAAAGCACTGGCCAGAAACAATAGCCCTGACGTTATCAAGCACGGCTGCAAAACGCTACCAGATTCACCTGCAAAGCAAATGGTATGTGTGCTGTAATGTTTTGGGTTTCGCTATTGTCTTGCTGGAGTACTGGAAATATATTTGTTACGGAGGCTATCTCCATACGAAAAACCTGCATTTTGACAAATGGGAGACATTATTCATGCAAGTGGACCTGTGTGGCAAATAACTAGGCTAATCAATAAGCGCGCAAGTAATCAAATTTGCTATATGATTTTAAAAACTGGATGCAAACTTTTAAGCTTCCTTTGATCTAATACTAATGGTGGAGCCTCTCAGTATTTCACAAATATGCAGAGGTCCTGAAAACTAGTGATTGCCAATATTGAAATTTCATGTCGTTGACAAAAGCTGACAAAAAACTTGAAGTAACGCAAAGGCTTTTAACAAAAACATGCTCGTTAAATTGAAAAAGTGATTTATGCTGTTCCACCGGCATCTAAATGTGAAACTACTGAAGCATATTTCTAACAGATGGATGTCTTTCCAAAGGGGTATGGGTGCCAAAAAGTCCAATATAACCTTTTGATAACGACCCCTAGATATTGAGTGGTGTGATCGGCCGACATAGACATGCTGAAGTTAATGATATCGGAAGATTCCTGCTAGAAATGTGCTGTAACAACGCACTGCAGATCACCAGGGACGGACTTAGGGAGCGCGGGGCCCTAGGCCATCTTTGTTTTGGGGGCCCCACGCAGGTTTGACATATTTGGCCGTTTGTCTGAAAAGCGCGAAAGTATGCCCCTCCTATGTGAAGTGCCATCGTAGCAAACCGGCCTCAAGCTTAGCCTCGCAACAGATAATCATATCACTTCTAACCCAAGCCAACATTCACACAACACGAAAGATACAAAGACATCGTATAATTGCAAAGTGAAAGGGCGTTTTAGTTTAACGTGGCCAAATAGGAGAATACGTTTCCATGTAGCTTCACTGAGACCGTTTGGTTGAGATAATGTGAACACATGTTCTTCCAAAAGAGTATTTCTTATAGAATTTAACATAACCTGACGTGGAGCTCTGCTTAGGTCGCATTCGAGAAAAATGTGAGTCTTAGTGTGGGAAAGGCCACACGAACACAGGCGATAGTGTTCATAGTCTGGGTTCAGTGGACTGTGACTTAAACGATGCATACATAACCAGGATGTGGCTTGCGGTATCACGCAAGAGAGATGCAGTGCAATTGCATTGGTATTTTGCTTGCAACCTTTCCTAATAATTGTTCTTTTGGCTTCGGTATGATTATCTACTTGTGCATCACGCCTACTGCACAAATGCCGCGAAAATTACAGGCTACTCTTTGCGTGCTAAACCTAGGCCTGCTGTGGTTGCTATTTAGCAGGGTTGCCAACCTATCTTCAGCAAAAAAACAGTTTTTGTCCAAAAAATCCAGATAGCAGTCTTAGGACATACACCGGGGTTTTCCGGAAGGCCGTCCTGGGCCGTTAATAGGAAAATAGACACATTGGGAAAATAAGGCATGGACCAAATAACCGCCCGGGCTGTTATACGGCAGTTGCATTTTGCCCGTGTCTGAACTTTATTCATTAAAGTACCTTGTATGTCATAATGGCTTTTTACATTGTATGTCATAATGGCGCACAATACACTCTGGAGCCTGGGCACAACTATGTAAGTAGTTTTGAAACTCTGTATAACGTTGTACGTACCGTGTAAGGGAACAGGTACAAATAGTATTCAACTGAAATCTTATCACCATATAAACGCCCACCTAAAATAAGCGCCCTTGGGCGGACTGAAGACTGGGCGGCCTTCCGGAAAACCCTGGTGCACATAAAACATGCACAACCAAACACAAAGTGGATGTTAAAACTCGTCAGAAATATTCATATACAGTAATGCAATTCCAATCTTCAGAAGCACTTTCCTTCCCCATCATGACGCTGTCGTACATTTGTTCCTTATTAAAAACATTGAATATTTTTAGGGCAACAGAAAAATATTTGCAATACTGTTTGCACCCTGCATGGACATAGACTCTCGTCAGAAGATTTATAATGGATATCAGGGGCGTAACGAAGGGGAGTCAAGGGTGGCAAAATTTCCCGGGCGCCGGATAACTATCGGGGCGCCAAATGATTGCGAGGTGCGCCGATAAGTCCCAACAATATCACAAGTGCATATTTCTTCAATACAGTACGTTTGCTTTCGAACGACCTCAGGTTCGATCATTGGGGCACCAAACTTGTTTCTTGCCCGGTGCGCTATCTAACCTTGTTACTATCATGGTGGATATGCAGCTCAGAGAATATTTTGCCAGAGTCAAGCCTTTCCGACTGAAAAAAATCCACAAAAAGGCAATATATTATCTCAAAAAAAAACAGCTTTCGCTCTTGGGATGCAAATCATGCCTGATTAGAGCAGCTCGTGAAGAATCACACTATGAACAGATCTCCAACTGGAATTCGTGGTTTTGTTGGAAGAACTCTGAACATGAGTTGTATCTTCTGTATCACACTCATCTAAAGCAGAAAGATGGTTTACATATGATTTATAGCATATATATTCCAGACCACCATCAACTCCAGCACGCCCAGCTGGTTCTTCTGGAAAATACTCAGTCATGGCGCCGGAAGGATTTTTTCCCAGGGAGGGGTCAATAATGGATTTTCCAGGGGTAGTCAATAATATTTTTAGAGAGGTGCCAAAGTAGCAAAATTTCATTTTTACCACTCGAGACTAATAAGAATATCTTTTTTTTTCTAAAAGTTTGATGCGAAAATGTTAAATTTTAAAGTCCAGCGAGGTGCTTTGACGATCACCCTCTTTTGAGGCCCATATACCCAGTGTCAGAATCGTCCATGGGATCATTGCTACTCTCTCCATTATCTCAACCCAATACTCTAGCTTCCCACCTTGTTCATCGATAAAATGTATCAGAATACATTCTTACAGCAAAATGTTCTGCTGTAAGTAATAAGAAATGTAGCGCATAAAATACCGGAAAAATGACTCCATTGAAAAAGTCAGGAAATTTGCAACGTTTGCTAGTATGAACGTGCAACCTCATAAAATAATAATTGCGTCAAATGAACCACAGAATCTTGTCAAACAAGCCTTACCCAAACCACATTAGAAAAACACTCTCAAGGACGCATACAACCGCTGGATTTAAACGCTGCAATACAAGTTACAGACGAAGTTTTCTCAACAGACACTTGATCCCTAACATAGTTTGGCATCAAAAACTAAAAACTGTGACAAAAGCAATTCCGAAGTAGAAACAGATATTCAAACGTTGCAAATCGACTGACACCGACAACTGAGACCGAAAACTCCCCACAGAGTGAATAAATTACCCTTTAACGTCATATGTGCCGAATTCGTCCCATCCAACGTTTTATTCTTGTATTCTGCACACGGTTATTTCTATCGCTCAACGACCGGTGTCCCGAATTCGGTCGGAGTCGCACTTTCTTTTCAAGCGCTTTATCGCCTTTTAGTGATTATAGTTTTGACATCCACTGTCTTGAATTCTGTCGACTGTTGGTTCTAAGCAGCAGACATCCAGTAGAGATTTTGATGAACATTTTTGGGAAACGTTTTCAGTTCTGGACGACAGAAAAAATCAGGAATATAGAGTCAGTCCTGTAGAATAGGGATCTGGCATTTTGAGTTTAGTATGATTGTTTTGTGAGTTTTTAGGCAGATTTTTGTTGCTGGGACGAATTCGGCACAGTGGTCATTTAGGCATAAAATTGTGGATTAACAATACTATGCCGCAAGTCTGGGGGTATTGCAGTTTTTTTTCTTTTCTGCAGTTTTTGCTGTTAGATTATGTCGAGATATTTGTGTCAAAACGCGTAACTTCTTACTAAACGAAGCCAAGATCGTTTTATGGCAAGAAAATGACTGGAAAGTAAGGTTTCCAGAATATGAAATTGATAATAGTAAGTAGTACGACAATAACGATGATCCGTACTATATTATTCCTACAAGAAACGACTTCACAGCGATTGATCTGATTCCAAGGAACATACTTGTGACATGGCATTTCGCAGTTAGAATGTTTGCAACAGTGATGCAAAAAAGAAACATTGAAGAGTCCCAAGTTTTCCACTTTGGAAGAGTCAGAAATTGAAGCATATCGTATTCCAGAATTGGGCTAAGATCAATGCAATATTACTATAGTTCATATTTTCGTCTTGTCGATTTGGTTGTCATGATTTGATAGCTTTTGCATAAATAGGGATGTGATTATTTTGTCGTTCTGAATACAAATCAAAATAATTTTCCCGACTTCAAACCCAGTGTAATTGAAGCTTTCATCAAAAAATGCGAAGACATAATTTTCAAACAAATGCAAAACCATCTTTGGAATTGAAATCAAGGGTATCTACAACAAGCAGCTGCAAATTCTGGGTAATCTGCTCTGCAGAAACATGCAGGTCACAAAACTACATGTGGAGAGATAAGATTGGTTGGATGAGGAAGTGAGGCGACAATGATGCAAGAACCTAACATCAGTGATGTAGCCGAGACCTAAACATCGAGTCAGAGACATCGAAAAATCCGAGACTCAAGAATCGAAAATTTGTGGATTATGCTGATATTTTTCTACAAATTTTCAAAAAATATTGTCATGACTACGAAGTTGCGATTTTTTCGAATTTCTGGCATTTTTTTTACCTGCTTTGGTTGTTTCTTATCTGCAAATACAGCAGAACAAAAACACGTTGGTTTGCAAAAATTTTACTAAGCCATATTTTTGCAGACCAAGACAAGACCTCAAACATTCGAGACTGAGACTCGAAAAATGGGAAGTCTCGAGACCAAGACCACATCTCGAGACTCCATCACTGCCTAACATGCAGTGGGGAAACCAATATTCCCTGTAGTAAATGCAATGTGCATTTATATCTGAAGCAATGATGGAGTCTGGAGACCCATATTTGCGAGTCTTGGTCTCGAAGGTTACAGGTCTCGAGACTTTGAATGTTGCAAAGAAATAGTTTAGTAAAATTTCTAAAATTCAACGATTTTTGCTTGTTGCATTTGTAGGTAAGAAACAACCAAAACATGTCGGAAAAAGCCAGAAATAAAAAAAATTCAACTCAGAAGTGATCACAAGATTCAAAACAAAATTTTGGCAAAATGCTCAAGTCTCGAGTCTCGGAGTTTTTGATGAAGTCTCGGTCTCAAAGTTTTCACGAGGTCTTGGTCTCGAAGGTTACGCTCTCGACTGCATCGCTGGTCTAAAAAAACACAAAAATTGTTCCAAGCCCTATTGTCAGTAATGCACTTCAACTGCAATTCTTGTGAATTTTCAAATACTTTCAAAACTTGCAACAAACGTTGATCTGGTATAAGCAATGCTTCCTTTGACAAGGCGCGAACCATTTATAAGAAAGATTCTTATCAGTTTTAGAATGCTTTGTTAGAGACAAAGAAAAAAATTACCTTTTCAGCAAAAAAACACGACTTTGAAATTCCTGAGACGTAAAGTGGTTACGAGGTTTCAACAAGTAGTGTAAATAATTACAAAGCATTCACGTTCGTCTTTGCATTGCTGTCATTTAGAGAAACACTATGTTTATAGGATAAAAGGCACTCATTTCAATGCAAATTGATAGCAATTCATAAATATCTGATTTTGCAGTGACTCAGCTCTTCAAAGTTGTTTCTTTTCAGCAGTTCTGCTTCATGTAACCATTTTGTTTCAGTTTCACTTTTCTGTTATGAAATATACTGACAAAAAACAAAAATATACTTATATTTTTTAAAAACTAAAAATTCCATGGAAACCAGCCCAAATGACCAGTGTCCCCAATTCGGCACATGAATCCATTCCCCCCCAATAAAGCTTAGAATAGGAAAATAACCCACAATTTAGTTTTTAGGCTCATATTTGATAATAATTTTGAGTAGAAACAATTTTTTCAACAAGTGGATAATACTGCGGACATTAAGGGTATAAAGAAACTTGAAACGTTGCAAATTTATTGCAAATGCCCATATAGGGTTAAGGTTTGATGACATTTTGAAAATAGTATTTTTAGTGGTATATTGAAAAAGGTATTAGCTCGCGGTACCCCTGAGTATCGTAAATGGCACCCTGGGGTTCCGCGGGACCCCGACTGTGAACCACTGCTCTAGCTTCTGCTTACTGGTCGGGTGAATATTGTTTCGTGCCGAGTCAGTCTCTACATTGCTTTTAGTAAGAATACACTCTGGTGTTTATATCATAAACTCTCTTCTGGCAGATAACCATATGTGCAGTTGACTAAGCACATTCTCGACTATCGGATTAAGCAAACGAGAACGTACGTTGTGAATCAGCGAAAACATAATTTTTGCATACGGTGACGTCATGAATAACGTCATAGGGGCCCTACAGCGAAAATCGTTCCGTCCCCACCACTCTTCAATCCTGTCTTGGCGTTGTTGCGAGCTTTTTGTCAGTGGAAAATTGAACATCAAGTAGGTGCTGTTCTTTGTTCTTCATTCTTTAGTCCAGGGATCTCCAAACTTTTTTTCTCCGAGGGCCACATAAGCTACTACTCAGCAGTTCGAGGGCTGGACATTTTACGTAATACGAGTGTTTAGGATATGCTACATTCTACGAAATCAGTGAGTTTTCGGTTAATATATAATTTTTTCATTATTGACAAAATAGCTTCGTGGGCCGGATGAAAACGGTTTCGCCGGTCGACTTTGGCACGCGGGCCGTAGTTTGGAGACCCTGCTTTAGACCACCAGACACTGCAGAATTCCGATGAAAAGCAGTATTGTCATTTGTCATCCTTATATTGAGTAGTAAACAATATCATCGTGTTGTTACGGTACGGACCAAAATCTAGCTACTCTAGACGTTTGCATTTTCGCTCGTTTCAAAGTAAATTGTGAAGTTATGCCTCTGCGCAGTTTCGCAAATTTTGAGTTAATAACAAGTCGTCATAGGAAGGAGTTGCGCCGGGCCCCAACAGCGCGGGGCACTAAGCCATGTCCTGTTTGCCCTATGCGTAAATCCGTCACTGCGGATCACGAATACCTTCTTCCAACATAGACATGCGAACAAATGCACCTGGTTCACAGTTTCTTTGGATCAACCCTTGCTCATTTATTTCTGCCTTCTGCAGTTTCAGCTCACTTGTTAAGTTCAGTTTTGGACGTTCCTATCACCAGTGTTGGAGGAACCCTTCTCAAACTGGGCAGGGGAGGCACAAGTTAAGGTCAAAAAGCTATTGAAAATTTTTTCAGTTCAAATGGGAAAATGTGACGTCAAAAGCATTGAAGTATGACGTCATTATCTTTTTTTTTCAGCACTTATAAACATTTCATATTCGACAATACTATACGGTAAGAAACTCTAAGCAGGTGACCGGACTGTGCACGGTGTATTCTGCCAAACATTTAAGAAAATATGCCAAACTTACTGCCAAATTGCAAGTAATTGTTTGTAATATGATATTTCCAAAATAATGCCACAATTCTTTCCATATTTTTCATTAAACCATTTACTTTAGCAATGGAACCAAAAATAATTTTGCTGCTTAAACTTATTTAAGCAAAATTCAAAAATCAAGGTAGAGGCCAGACCCCTCCAGAAAAATGAGAGGTCTAGACCCATGGGCCACTCGATTCCTCCGCCCCTGTGTATCACAAAGGGTGCAGAACTGACCACCGACCGTCATCTGGTGTTCTGCAACTTGCATCTGGAGAAGCATCCAAGACCTACACCAGCATGCAAGACCAGGCGGATATGGAATAGATGCAAGAAATGCCTTTGCTCTCAGCGTATCGTCTTTGCTCGGAGAATTACAGAAATATGTATTAAACACCGAGGTTGGGTGGCGGCTGTTGAAAGCAGCTACATTATCATCTCCTCCTTCGGTATAACATATTGGGATATCTCTCCTTAGCCTGCCTGGAAAAGTGTGTTCCAAGTGCCTTGAGAAAAGATGTCGCTAAATGCTTGAATCAGCCGTGGATGATTGCTTGTGCTGTTTTCGCCCAAATCACTACAGAGCAAATTTTCACTCTATAACAAGTTGGTGAGAAAGCTTGGGGTGTGCAAAAGGCGTCTACACATGTTTTACCAACCTCGATAAAGGATAAACCCGGTGAATGGTGAAAAGGTTCAATGGGATGGGGGCTGTCAAGAGTATGGTGTTGACGGATAGTAAGGGGAGTGAATAGTTACACAGGACGATGTTAATTTGATTGTTGCATAAGCAGTGTATCAAGTGCTTTATAATCTTTGTTAAGAAACATGGAGCTAAAATGAATCGAACGATTTGATTCCAAAGCAGCAAACATTGTTTTTATTTTTAGAACCAATTCAGAAATGTGGCTTATTTTAACCTGCTGAAATCGCTCTCCCTGGAAACAGAAATTGCCCCCCAAATATGGTGAATCGCAAAATTGCTCCTACAACGCATAAAATCATCCCCTTGGGGGCGATTTCACCCCGGTTGAAGAGGACTGGTCTACAGTAGGCGTTTGTACTGTGAGCACTGCTAAAGATATGCACTGGATGAAGAAGATGACCAGAATTGCAAACCACTCATAAGTGATGGTTTCACTTCAGATTTGCCACATATGTCATTTTGTCACTTCGCGTTTAGAAATAAATGAGAAAATGAAAATGTACTTGAGTTGCACTTTTACTGTGTTCTTTAATTAACTTCTGTGCGCTGCTTCACATTTGAATAAGGTCAGATAGCTGCGTAAGTTCAGCACACAGTTGGACATTTCATAAAACTGTTGGAATCGCCAAAATTGTTTATCGAATTTTTTTGAAACTTACTTGCATGCACCAGGTACTGCGACAAAAGTCCTCCAAATCTGCTTGAAATGTTCAGCAGCGTCAAAATGCTTTGTCTGCACTTTGTAGGAATGACTTCAGTTGAGTGTAAGTAGACAACAGCCCATGCAACTGCCGACATGAACTTGTTGACCAGACTTATGACCCGCACAGCTTCGCCACTTTCTGCAAAGGCATGAATATAAGTAATATAAGTGGGTTGTAATACGAATATAAGTAATATTAAATGCGTTGTAATATATAAGATAAGGAATATAAATAAATTCATTTTGTTCATGCCTTGAACTGTTTTATGTAAACGATATTGACCTCTTCATGTCATTGAGCATGAAATTCAACTGCTAACTTCACGCAATTTCAAAAATATTTCCAGTTATTGCACTTCTGTTTCATTAAAGTAAATGTATTAGCGCCATCAAACGTATACTCCCAGTGGCTAAGTGCCTCCCGCGACCCACCATAAAATTCTATGCCTTTTGACCCCTAAAATTTGCTTGCAAGAATTTAAAATTAAAAACTATGTTTCGAGCTTACTTGAAGACACAAGGATCGAAAAAGCATCATGAAGATAACAATCAAACACTCACAGACAGAAATGTGTCTTGTTTTCATTTTCGATTATGAGTCGTGCTTTTTCTGTTTATCGCCACCTTCATCATAATTACTTTTCCTATTTTTTCTTCTTACTTTAGGTATGCATGTATAAAACTGGCATGTTTCGACAGATTTTCTTTCCTGTTGGTTTTAGGCTCCGCTGAGCTCACCACGTAACTTCAATCGTTTGTTCTTTTTTTAAGGGATCAAACAAAGGGGTATGATGGTGGCATACCTACTTTGCAGATTTCAACATTTCTGTATGTTAATATTTCGCGTAGTATCCCAATCTTTAACCAAAATAAAGGATATGTACTGCGTAAAGCAGGCTACAATAATAAAATAGATCATATGATCTCACTGGTGTAAAGAAGTTTCATTGTTCACTTCACGTGAGTTTAATCAGGGACACCGGAATAGCGATAGGGCAAGGGGAGGCAGTGAAAATGTAGAGGGCAATATATAATTTCAAAAAAGGAAATCCGTACACATGATACATGTTTCGCTATACTTGTTTTAATCATTACCAGTTATGGTTGTTTCTTTTCAGCAGCGATGTTGACCTCAAAAATAATACCGCAAATTATGGAAAACCAGTCTTACGTTTGTGAGTGCGCGAATAGCTGCAATAAATTTGTTTCAATTCGATCTTGGTAAACCACAAAATTACCTATGACATTTTCATACAAAGGCACCACCGCCCCAGTTGCCATTTTCATGAAAGTGCAGGGAGGATGTGTCCACCTCATTCACGCGCTCTCCAGCGTCTCTGGGTTTAATTCTCTTAGAATATATAAAAGTATTCAAATGTTAACTCTGCCAGCACTTGCGCGGGGCCCTATAGGTGCGGGACCCATTTTGATAAAATCTTACGTTTCAATTGCAGACAATGGCAATTAATTTGACTAGGGGCCTCTTCGAGAAGCCCGCATTCAGCGGATAGATAAACAGATTTATTTGGCTGTATTGAACTCATTGCGCCAGATGTGCTCATCAAGACAACGAAAGCCGGGGAAATGAAAAACACAGAGATTATCCAGCGAGGTGCTCCAGTGGAGGGTTAACGAAGGGCTTTCGTTCTAATTTGATCGTGAAATAACTAAATAAAACAAAAACAATATTGGTACAAAGAAAAGGTATTATTCATTGTCCTTGTGCTAATGCACTTTATCCAGCGCAAACAATTCAGTGAGACAAATGTAACTTCACACGATTTTCAACATGTTTCAGATGTGAAGATTTTTCTTGAATGCTTCCGCGGGCCACTGAAAACGCTGTGGTGGGCCACATGTGGCCCGCGCGCCTGTAGTTAGACCCCACTGCAGTAGGTTATAGCTTGTGGCATTTCTTGAAATATCCCCCTGAACATTAAAAAATGGCATGATATGTACCGAGAAATGTTCGTCTTCAATCCCTAGGTGTCAGGTGATGTAATGCTGTGTCGTCGGGCGTTTTTAAGAATCAAACGATAGAAGAAAAAAGATTAAGATAGCCTTGACTACCATTATTTCATGCAGGGCCATTTTTGTCAGTTTTTGAGAGCAGGGGCGGCAAAACCTCGAACTAAGGAACCAGTAATGTTTGCCTGTCTGCGGTGTCTGCGTTAGAGACTGGGGAACAATTGTCTCCCAATAATTGTGCTGAAAAAGCCATGATTTCAAGAAGAGCAACGAGGTTCTTTAGCACACTTGATATGACCCATTTTGTTGAGAAAACGTTTCATCACTTTGCTCACTCCACAACCACATTTCTTGTTTTTTTCAGGTTAGCCTTCCACTCTAGGGCTTCTAAAGACAGAAAATTAAAAGAATTAGAACTTTTGAAACTGTTGAAAACTGATTTAAAAATAAAAAAGGAGTTACAACTTTTAAATTCCTTTCAAAAATTAATTTTCTATCAACAAATCGACCCTCCCAAAAGGTGCCGTTCGGGGCCTGGGACCCCCTGCGTCATTGCAACGCCACTGCTCTCTACTATATCCTCATCTTTTTTCATGTATTTGTGTATTCGTTGTTACTGCGATGCATGTCTAAAGTCTAGCGCCTTACGTGCAGGAGTCAAGACGTTACACAATATTATGGTTAACATTCAGGGTTGTCTTGGAAATCTGCAATTAAGCGTCAAAGCTCAAAAACTGTGAAGCAGAGCGATGGGTAGAAAATCTTCAAACCTCTGTGGCGTTTTTGTCTTTCCAGGCTGGTGAGTGGACAAGCCCGTAGCCAAAAAGCGGTTTGGGGTCAATGTACCAGAGGTGAGCATGAACATGATCAGGATTGGATATCCTGCAGGATACTTGCGATTTTTTCGGATCAGGATTGAATTTGGATATCTATTTTTGAAAAATTAGATCAGTACAGGATCAGGATATTTATTTGATTTCCATAACAAAATTTCCCTGAGAGTGATTCAAGATGTCACAAATGATGCTTGTAGTATTTTCTTCAATGTGGTTTTTATATTCACCAAAAAATCAAAATTATTTTGTCAGTAGCCCGTGTGCTGCACTCATCACAGACAATGATAATTCGTGGTACTTCATCGAAAATATTTTTCTGGCGAAGTGGAAGTAGTTAGCTGCTCTTATAATGCTTGTATGCTGCTTTATTTATTGTGCTGAGTGGCATATGTGTATGTTGTGTAGGCTGATGGTGTATTCATAGGTGACTAACTTGTCTTCAACTGGGATCGACCAGAAAATTTCTTGATAACTCGCGAAGGACCGGTCGGTAATAAAACCACAAATGTGAAATGCCAAAACTGAGTATCATTTGTTTTGTGCAAATACAGTGCACCATCGCCTTAGCAAGTCATGCACAGACAGAGGGCAAAGTGTCTGATACGCGTGAATCATGATTGCACGCAATAATAGAAAAACATTTTCAATACTTTTGCGGCATCTGCCGAGCTGGCCTATGGTCAGCCATCCCAAGATGCACCAAAGAGTATACGTGACAAACCAATTGATGTATAATTTTTGCGTACTTTCTGGAATATTGATTGAAAAATGTTCTTTTTAGATATCTTGTCAATCCAATGCAAAATCAGGCGCAATCAACCAAGTGAAACTCGGCGATCGATCTGTTAGTCACCCCTGGTCTATTTCAGTGTTTAAGCTACATTTCTTTTGGTTAAAATGTTGAACATTCTTCCTCAAGTTTCATACAGTCAACCTTTGCTTAAAGACAGTTTGCGTTTGTAGATTTTGTAATCAACATAGTTTTACTACATTTTTTACTGTGATCTACTTTCAGTGTTGCAAAATCTATTTGCTTTATTTTAGCAATTCATTGAATGCTGGAGCTCTTTTGCCATTTGCTGAACAAGATTTTTTGAATTGGTCACATGACAAGGACTCTATCCGTTGATTAGCGGAGCGTCTTTGCCATGTAACCTAAAACCCCAACCTAAATTGTAAACCTATGTCTGGTTTTCAAAGTGAATTAAAAAAGTGCTGCAGCTTACAAAAGTTTTTCCATAAAAAAGGTTGTCTCTATTAGCTAAGCCGAAATTACAGTGCTGAGTGCCCAAACGACGACCACTCGCACAGCAGAAATTCCCATTCGAATAGACTCATCGTACCAACTGCTAGTCACACGAACTCAGTGTTGTGAGTTGGCAAAGCCGGAGACACTACTGTTCAAATGGAAAAATAGCCCCAGGCTAGCAGTGCAGAGCTATTCCTCTGCCGGCAAAATACCCTCTACTTTTCTGCTTTTCCGGCTGAAAGTGCACAGCATGTGATGTTATTTTTATGGATTTGGTCATAAATGACACAGTGTTTTTGTTTGGAAATGGCTATAGCTCCGCTGGTGGTGACACGGTTAGAATAAAACGCTGAGTTTGTCACATCAGCAGCACTGTCATGGTAGTCAAGTAAACGTGTCTTACTGTATACAACGTTTTCGCGTTGACTTTTGCTACGATTGGGCACCTTTCATTTATTAGTAGTGGTTGCATTTTTCATGGTATCGGTTTTGTTTATATTTGCTTTTTCAAAAGTTTCCAAACTATCGTGTTACGATTTGCGGTTTAGGTTCAGGGTTTAGGTTTAAGGTTTAGGTTTGCTACGTTTCTACCCAAGCGTAGCTGTCGTGCACTCGCCTGCGAAGTCTACTAAACACTATCTGCAGAAAGCCAGGCTTTAATTCACTAAGGACACCGCTCAATCATGGAGCTGAACAAGCGAGCTATGAAACTCTGAAACAAACACAACAGCGTAACTGATCAAATGCTTCCCAGGGCGGGCAAACTGCACTAAAAGAACACTTGGCAGTATTGCATTCCGAGACCGCAAGCACAACGCAACAGCCGCGCGG
>Ga0210059_1002401_pt1 | contig 29292 bp, 14 predicted proteins | sample Ectturendosymbi2_FD_188042 | JGI IMG/M metagenome (GOLD analysis project Ga0210059, IMG submission 188042) | Ecteinascidia turbinata endosymbiont from Florida, USA - Sample 2 (SPAdes) (version 2) | ecosystem: Host-associated > Tunicates > Ascidians > Unclassified | place: Key West, Florida...
GATTCAAACTAACTGAAATTTTTCAATGCTCACATGCACAAGAGAGGGCACACGACAGCTACATTTGAAAGCCACGAACGTTAGTGAACGTACCGAACACGTCTGGCCTTGGTAACCGAACTGGCAACGACAGTGGAAAGAATCGATGGCATCGGAACAAGTTCCGCCATTCTGGCATGGGTTTGAAGCACACTCGTCGATGTTGTGTTCGCAGTGCTCCCCTGAAGAAAGAACACTTATAACGCCAGAAGTTTTCAGGCGACTGGGCTGCTTTCTAAGGGTCCGCATACGTGCTTTACGATCGCCAGCACGCACAGGAATGCATGCAAATTGTGAAGTCGATTTGCTGAACCAGTGTGACTCGGATGTTTCCTTTTCTACAGGAGCCGCTGCACCTCAACATCAAACTTTATCAATGGGCGACCGTCATTGCGACACGGAGCATTTCTCAATTTTTCGGTGGGAATCACTCCGAGCACCCGTGGTAAAGACGGACATGCACGCTGAGAAGTCGACTCCTTAACACGCAGCTCGTCTTACTGGTTGATATCAAGTGAGAGTTTAAAAAAGCAATCATTTAAAAACCAAAGTCGATCTTTTTGAACTGATCAAAGGCGGGAAACTGAAACAACGTCAGTTTCTCAAAACGCTACTCACCTGTGTATCCCGAAGGACAATTGCACGTGTATGAGTTTTGGCCATCGACGCAAGTTCCGCCGTTGACGCAAGATCCGAAGCTGCATTCGTCAATGTCGTCAGCGCAGTTGATTCCTTGGTAACCAGGCTGAAAAAATCAACAGCAAAGACCATTAGCACGTGTGCTGAATTGGGAGGATTGATGCAACCATGCTGAGAGCATATTGGTTTAGAGATGCAGTGGGGAAAACCTGACTATGACAAATACAAAGTGATGGCTTTCTTTTCGCCAGCAATTGGAGCGCTTGCCGATAAGCAGTGCAGCGAAAAATGTAAAAATGTTTTGAAGTGGCGCCCGAGGCAGAATGCAAAATATCGGAATTTTTGTCGCTCAAGCTTCATTTGGTTCGTTGATGAGGGGTTACCGTCAATCAAGACCCAAAATCTGCCACGTTATCGCGGGTCGGTCTTGGCTTCTAACGTCTACTTATCGGTTATAAATCACGTCGCGCCCGATTCGGATCAGCCCAAGCCATGAACGTGAACCCGGCGTTTGGCCTTCATCTACAGCAGGTGGTGGGCTGGCGGCTTTCTGTCGCTTATGTGAAAAGGCACCGGGTCTATTTAATCAGGACTGATGTTGTGCCGATCGTGCGAAACAGACAAGCCACGTACCGCGCACGAACACACGTAGCTGTTGACGTAGTCGATGCAAGTCCCACCACTGGCGCAAGGATTGCTGGCGCACTCGTCAATGGCCTTCTCGCATCTGTCGCCGTCGAAGCCTCGAACGCACAGGCACTTGTACGAATTGACGTCATCCATACATGTGGCACCGTTCAGGCAAGGGTCTGCAAAAATGGAACGTATTACCCCACACGTGAGCAGGAAAGGATCTTCAGTGTCGTCGTTAGAGTAAATGGGCTGGAAACGTGACTAGGACATAGCTGTACGAATAGAATTCGAGCACGTGAACGCCACTTGGAGATACAACATTCTTCTATTCTTTCGTAATGCTGTGATGCAAATATTATGTGACGCAGTTGGCTCTGAAACATAAAACAATTTTTTTCCCGCGCAAGTGAAGCGACAAAAGGTTTAGGACACGCACCTGGCGAGCAGTCGTCGATGTCCTTTTCGCAGGTACTCCCAGTGAAGCCGGGCAAGCAGTCGCACGCGAAACCCGGCTTCAGATTGCGACACTGTCCTCTGTTCTTGCACGGTGAGCTGACGCACTCGTTGATATCGCTGCCACACGTCGGTCCTGGACAAAATGCAAGTGCGCGAAAAATCAAATTATTGTTAAAAGTAAGTTCCCGGCAGGACTGGGCTAAGAACACAACCAATGTAAGTGATGACCGCGATGAAAGCGAGGTTTTTCTTTTAAGTTTCCGTCAGCATCTTTTAGATTCTGCGATATCAACTCTGAACGAACGGAACAACTACAAAACTGAAACAAATCCAGTGAAAAACAAGAATAAATAAAGTATCGAGGCACGAAGGAGTAAACAGACATTTCAAAACGAGATTTCGATTGAACCGTTGCATTGCACTTACCTTGAAAACCATCAGCACACAGGCAAGTATAACCAATGTAATCGGCGTTCGGGGTGCAGATACCACTGTTTTGACAAGGAGACGGATTGCACGGATTCAATTCCTCCCTGCAGTCGTTACCTGCCCACATCAAACACATAATTGCGCCACCCAAACTACGAAGCGTGAGCCTTGGCTTGCTGGGAAAAAAGCAGAACTGAACAGCGTTCGACTTTGAAAGACCTCAAAAACGATTAAATACGTTGGTTGGGCATTCAGCCATTATTCTTGGTGCTGCTTACACCTTGCTTTACCTGGTGGTCGTGTGCAGTTATGAAAACGATCAAGTAACTTAATCTTTATACGTCATGCAATGGTCACAAGCCGAATGCAGGGGATACCTGAGTAAGCAGGCAAGCACCTGCACTGATATCTGCCGATCAAATCTTCACACAAGCCGCCGTTCAAGCATGGATTAGGTGAACACTCGTCGACATCGATTTCGCAGTTATCACCTGGTGAAGATCGGACAACGGTAGAAGACGAGCAGCGAAAGTGTAAACTGGAACGTCGCACACATGAACAAACCAACCACTTGGTGTTTACACGGGAACTTTCGCTTTTATGCGTTAAAAGTGTTTCACGAGGACGCAACATTAAAAAAAAACACTCTTTTCACCAAGCACTAGTACCTTGGTAACCTGGCTTACACTTGCATGAGTACGAGTTCACGTGGTCCACGCAAATTGCGCCGTGCTGGCAAGGCGCAGAAGCGCATTCGTTTATGTCGTACTCGCAGTTGGTGCCTTCGTATCCCGCGTAGCAATCGCACGTGTATCTGAAAAAAGTACGCCGCGTCTTTTAACAAAGCGCAGAAAAAAATACGGCGCAGCCTGGATCCGCAGCGGTCAGCACGGCGAGTTTTTTCAGAACGCCATGACGTAATAATCAAGTAACACGCAATCGCAACAATAAAGAACAACACGAGAACCGACAATTCTTTTCCGCTAATTTGCCATCAGCTAACCGTCGCCGTATTTGCAAAAAGCCTAAACAAAGCGACACAGGTGACATGTTCTAAGTTAGACGAACCAACACTCTACTATTTCTCAAATCTGACGAAATATCGCCACAAAAATGATCCCCGTATCGACGCAACCTTCCACATACCTGTTAACGCCGTCAATGCATACACCGTTGACGCACGGATCGCTCGCGCATTCGTTCAGGTTCGAGTAGCACTGGGCATCGTTGTAACCTTGCGAAGGTAACAAACCCAACTCGTAATTAAGCGTAATTTCGAATGGCACCATTTTAAACTAAGCCACTGCACGCAAGAATAACAAAAAATACTGGCAGCCCACAGGTTTCGCAACACATGTGTTGTTCGAACCTGGGCAGCTTTGCCTGTGAGCCATTGCACGATGAAGAGGCTGAAACCCAACGTCTTGCTTATTTTAGAAGCAGCGCACTGCTGGTCAGAACAAGTGGACAAGACACACAATTTAACGAGTACGCGGCAAACCAAGGGTGCAATGCACCAATCGCTTGGAAACATTTCGGATAAGGTCACGATAGACCGACAGGGACTCATTAAATGAGGTCTTCAACATATACTAGCGACTTGTGTCATCGTCCGAGTCAACGACAGGTACAAATCACAATCTTCACCTGGAGGGCAGTGGCAAATGTAGCCGTTGATGCGATCTTCGCATGTTCCGCCATTCTGACAAGGATTCGATGCGCATTCATCTATTTGAGCGTTGCAGAGCACGCCTGCAACAACACCGGAGATGCGGTTGCCTGAGATCAGGACAAGCAATTTTTCCAGGAGCGTGCAGGGTGTGGTACGGAAAGCACGCACACGTCATTTTACAATGCATTTTTTAAAATACAAAAGTAACCTAAAGGTTTCGTTGAGACCTGTTTCTTCGCGGAAAAAGTTTGTTAAGTCGTACCTGTATACCCGGGCTGGCAAGTGCAGGTGTATCCGTTTATGCCGTCCACGCATGCGCCGTGCTGACACGGACTAGAAAGACATTCGTCGATGTTTATCTCGCAGCTGTCGCAAAACAGATGACGTCGTTATACACAGAGAAAATTACAACAAAACGTTAGAATGCGTGATCTGTCTGAAACATCTTATGGCGAATAGTAACAACTGACTTTTGATTTTGATTTTCAGCCAGGCACAGCCTTGGGAAAGTGCACAGTTTTTAACTTCTATCAAACTGCTGGTAATTCATGGAACTTAGAACTAGCGTTAGTGTGGAACGCAATGGAAGTCGACAGAACGACAGCTTAATCGGGGAGATAAAAAGCAAGGCTGCCACACGCTTACTTGTTGCCAGAAGTGCCCAACGGGCAAGTGCAGCTGTAAGTCGCGGTCAGATCGTTGCATGTACCGCCGTGTTGACAAGGAGCCGTGTCGCACTCGTTAACGGGAGTTTGACACAAGGTTCCGCCATATCCATCTTGGCAAACGCAGGTGAACCTAAACATGAAATTAATTATATCTTTCTTTCAGGCAACGGTGAGAAGTGGCCAAGGACAAGGTAGCAACGCTGCTCCATTTTCTGGATTTGCCAAACTGTCGCACTTTTTCATATTCACGGCTTCAGGGGTACCCAGCTCAAAGTTAAGCACTGATAGCTGGAACTTTAAAACCCACCTGGAAGGGTGTGATATTGGTTTTCTAACATTTTTCGTTGTTTCTGACAACGAACAATCATATCATCCTTTCTTCATTTAATTGACATTTTCTGTGCGTTCAGTTAAGCAAACATAGCGTCGATGACGTCGTGCAAAATACTACTTACTACCTCCGCCGATGTTAAACGCAGAGGAGCAAGTTTAATCGCGCAAACCATATTTCCTTTTCGCTCGTGACTCCGTAAAAACAAGGGTCAGCGCGTCGTCGATTCTCGCTTAACCTCAAGAGCGCACAACAAACCGAACACTGAGAAGCACGAGATCGAATTCGCGCATGAATCTCGAACGATTTTTCCTGTTCGGACTTACCAGTGGGTTTGGACAAAAGGTAATTCCAACTTGGTGGCCAAAACAAATTTCATAGGATTGGATTTAAATGAAGGTAGCAGAGCATTTGAACACCGATCTCAAGTCGGGGTTAATCGAAAGCACGAAACGCTCGTGTGTTAACCACACAGTCAGAAAAATTTACGAAGTTAGTGATAAAGCAGAGGAAAAAATGCTGGGATATAGTTTTAATGGCCACAAGTCGATTAATTAAAGTAAAAGCCTGTCTTCAAATAGAAAAGATGTGAGTGTTACTCTGCGTGTTTACAATTTAAACACGGAAGAAATACAAAAAAAGCTTCTACTACACAATGCATTATTAAGCTTTTACCTAATTTTTTACGGACTCATTCAACAATTTTCCGCTGAAAATGCCAATTCTATAGTAATTCTTACGCCGCATCTTAAAACTTTGACTGTCATTTAAGTTTCAATTACAGTTGTTTCCTTGTGCTTTTTCATCATCAAAGCGTCTCAGAAGCCTGAATGTCACTTGGGAAGTGACTTTCAACTGTTTATTTTATCAACAGCAATAACGCACCTGTTGATGCCGTCCATGCACGTTCCATAATGGCAAGGACTCGAAGCGCATTCGTTGATGTTGGTCTCGCAATTCCTACCCGTGTAACCTGGAAAATCATATCGCGCTTGTTTTCGTCTCTTAGCAGCAACGGCGTTGACAAACGCCAGTTAGCGAAAGCGAAGCACTTGGTTTCGGGAACAAGAATCCCAAAATATGCATCATTCAACCAACCGCCCTTGGCAGCACCGAGAAAGACAGCTGCGATCGTGCACTGGTCGATTACGGGGCACAATACCTCCACGCTCACGGGACAAGCGACAGTGCGATGAACCGCAAACAGATGGTCACACACACAAAAAGATATTTGCTGCTAACACATTGCCATGCAATCGATCAACTGGCGATTTTGAAGTAGGAAGAGATGACCTCATTTTCTATGGTGGGAACCAGTCTGCTTCTGCTGTCGGGTTTATTTTCTTAACACGGAGCATGGCAGCCCGTTTAAAAGTTACGCGTCCCAATACGCCAGTTTTGACCTGCACGAACGCGATCTTCCGACAACTGGCGCTTGTCTCCAAACCGCATCGTTCACACAGCACGCCTACCTTCTTGGCACTTGCATGTGTAGTCGTTGATGCCGTCGACGCACTGCAGGTGGTTCTGGCACGGCGTGGACGCACAGTCGTCGATGTTTATCGCGCAGTTTGTTCCCGTAAATCCTGTCGAACGCGGAAAAGGTCTCGATTTTTTTCTATTCAACGACGGGCAAAAATGAAAAGACGGTGCACGAAAGCCGGAAACGTGATCACGACCTTGAAAGGCGTTTTTTTTGAATGGCCCACGTGACGCGATTCCACAACTCCACTCCATCCCCCCTTGTCAACTCCGATCAGTCTTTGCTGAGCGCGCCGGATTACGCCACACTTCGCAATCACTAGTTTTCTCTCAGCAGCCATGCAAGCTGCTATGATGACGTCAGCTCCCGCGACAGCGCTGCTTGAAACGATTCAGAACGGAGCCGTGCCGAAATGAAATACTTGAACCGAATCGCAGAAACACTCGGCTCGATAGTGTCCTGTTTCGACGCAGCCTATTTTGGCAGGCGCTTTAGCGAAAACGGTGAAATTTATCCCAGAGCAGCAAGAACACGAGATAAACCGGCCTGCAGCCGAATCGGACCTGAAAGTGCCTCTCTCTCAGGCTTACAATTAAGTTGCAATGGTTGCAAGGGGTTTTCACCCGACTGGGCCCCTTGCCAAAAGGGTCTTCCACCCTCAGAAAACATGCAAGGATCCTAGTCTACGGGAGGGCTGCAGAAAGCAAGTGAAACCACTTTATGACTTCGCTCCAGATTTCTTTTCATACAAGCAAGGTGGAACGGAATCCATGCGAGCCCGCCATGAACGGACATAAAATAAAACTCTTTATCTTGCTCCTGACGGTAGGTGTACTGTTCTACGAAGCTTTTCATAACGTTAGCAAAAAACAAACGCATAAATAGTCGCGCAAATGACGGGAACATAAATTTTTTTGCAGCCACTACTCACCGGACGGACAGTCGCAGGTGTAATGATTTACTCGGTTTTGGCAAACGCCGCCGTTAATACAGGGATTCGAGTTGCATTCGTCGATTTCTTGTCCGCACTGCACTCCAGTGAACCCTACAAACAAAACCTGATCAAGCGCGGTACGAACGTGGAGCTCGAATTATATTCCATCGGCAAGATCAACGATTGCACGAATTGGATATCGTCGAAACGGACCAAGAAATGAAGCGCTATTAATTTACTTTCGCGGAGCTTTTCAACTGTGACTGTACGCGCAAACAATGCCAAATGATGGAGTCAGCAGCTCTGAAATCAGGCACGGCCTACGATAAGGCACGCTGTACATCCAGCGCTGCTCCAAGCAAAGCGGGCAGCAAAATTTCGGATTTACGCTTTACAGGTGATGCACCATTGATGGGAAACATTCAGCATTTCTGGCAAGAAAGCACAGGGAAGAATCGCTCTCCCAGCATCCACTAACGGACTCCACCAGTACACTAAAACATTCTTTTTTTTGCTAATGCAACCTCGCAAGTCACACTGAAGCGCAAAATAGCCCGGATGTGGACAAACCTGCCATGCAAACGCAGACGAAACGCCCGATCTGGTCGAGGCAGGTAGCGTCGTTCAGGCAAGGCTCGGACGAGCATTCGTTGATGTTCGTCTCGCACCTCGGGCCAGTGTAGCCGTCGACACATTGGCACGTGAAGCTTCCCGGGACGTTCACACACGACCCCCCGTGCGCGCATGGATTCACACCTGGAGGTTCGAAGAGTGACAATTGATACGCGTCAATGCGGAACAGCACAAAATAACTACGGACGTTGCCGTAATTTTATGTAATTTCATGAAGTAGTGCAATTTGCTTTCTTCTTCCAAGTCTTGCAGCTTTCAATTTCTGAACCAAAGGTTTAATACTCGACAACGCTGCAGAACAATTACTTCGCCTGTTGTCTAAAAATCTTCTGAACATTGAGAAAGTTTTGTGAACTGTTGGTGGAAAAAGGACTTTTAAATGTTTAAGAGTCTTGTCAGGGTGAAGTGCAGCACGTGAGAGTTGCTTTTTAAACTTTTTCTCAAGTCATGACCCAAACTTACCCCGTCCGAGTTGAAAATATCCAGCACAAGACGAGCAAATGACGCCTTGCCGCATTATACCTAATGGCCCGGCTATGACCGCGTTGCTAAAACCAATTTTTACACATGAACGCTTCTTAAGGATTGGATCAGACTTGCGCAGCTAATTTACGGATTTTAAAAGAAAATTGTCAGCAGACGAAAAGGTCATACAGGGTACAAGAAAAATAAACACGCAGAAGTTTCAGTCAGATCTTTGCAACAGCCTTCTTGGTTCTGACAACATACAACACTTTTGCTCTCAATAAACACAAGAGCGTTTGATAGCAACCCATTTTACCAAACCAAATACAGCGCTTGCGCCGTCGCACGTCTCTTACCTAGCGAGCATTCATCGATATCATTTGAGCAATTAGTGCCTTCGTAACCTTCAGGACATACACATACAGCTTGTCCGTTCAGCGGGTTGGTGTTGCAGATAGATCCTTGAACGCATGGGGCCGGATCAGCAAAGCAAGCGTCGTCAACGTGGCACAAAACTCCTGCAAGAGAAGTATTCCAGTCAGTTTAGGTAAGGATCGGTCAGACGAGCCTCCGGCCTAACAGCAGTAGGCCAGCAAGGGAGAATTTCGTAAGCAGGGCGGCAATGGCGCTTACGCGCAGTAGCAGTGCGTCACTGAGGGGAAGCCATGCATCAATCACACAACGTATCTTGTACCAGATTAACAGTGTTTTCTTTCAAACTTAACGCCAAGAGCTCATTCCAACGCTGCACGTACAACGAAGTATCTGCTTCCGCTGCACAACGTCATCGAACATTGACTGGACAACATTTGGGTTGGTGAGTGAGCGCCACACATTTCAAAGCGCGTCAGGGTCTCAAATGTCGGCGATTAAGAGTTTTGTAATTTCGAGCGCTGCGCTGCGCTGTTACAAAGATTTCGCTCGCAGTCCGAATCGGAAAAATGAATGAGAGCAATTGAGCAATAAGGGAAGCCGTCTGAGAAAAGGCAGCCTGCGCCTATACGGCTAATAAAGGAAACGCGAGCTTCCTCAATCGGCACGTTGTCTTCTGCACCGGAAAACGAAAATGGTAGCCTTTAAAAAGCGTTGAGGTGGTAGGTGCGCTGCCATTTCGAATAAGGTCAAGCGAACTGGTGGCAACAAGATAAGGTTTTTGTGGACGACAATGCTGATCGGGATGGAACAATTCGCATTACGACACTGAAAGGACGTTGTGAAAAAAGAAATTCCAACACGGCGAGACTAAATAACCTTCCTCCATTGAATGAAACTGCATTTGCGGTTGCAAACGTCTGACGCGAAACACAGCTTTTGTTTTGTACAAAAAAAAGCACCATGCCAGATGGTATTTTGCCGTACAAGCACCTTTCTTACGTAATACGGGTTAGTCCCGAAGCTTCTTGAATGCAAATTCATCGCAAATGGAAAATTGTGTCTACAAATGGATGGCGAAACATATCGCGGGTAGGACACGAGGAAAGATGAGGAAACGATACGACAGCACGAAGTACACGACCACAACGCGACACGACCAGTATTAGCCGCGATATGAATTCCCACAAAAAATACAGAACGACGCTGATAACCTTCCGCTAAGCGTGATGTCGAGCGTGGGATAATCTGCTCCAAGCGCCAATGCAGTGAATACGTGCAGCCGCATGAGCTGTACCGTGTTGTAAATTCGACAGGCTTTGCCGTTTGAAAAATGGCTTGACGTTATTGATTGCTGCGTCAACCTCGGTCGTTACATCTTTTCACTTCGCCACTTGAAAGAGAAATTGACATAACAGGCTTTTTTCAATCCCTATTCTATACCAAGGTCGTGTCAGGTCAACAACTGAATATGGATGACTGCGAGTACGTGAGGTATGTTCTTTCTTTCACCAGAAACATATGTATAAGTCGGCACTGTGAAATCGCGCTAAGAATTCGTCGTAGTCTGTGTCACAGCAAGCTTATGCACTGCTTCACAAGGGCTTGTGTAGCCTGACTAAAACTTGCGAAGTCTGGGGGACAACGACCTCCCCCCCAGCAGCGGCCAGAACATACGGTGTTGTATTTTCTGAGCGCTTACCTTTCCAAAACGCCTGCTACTTTTCACTCACCTGCTTTTCCAGGAGGGCATTCGCACCTGAAATTGCCGACCTCATCGTGGCATGTGGCGCCGTGGAAACATGACGACGGGGTGCAGTCGTCGACGTTCTCGCTACAGTCGGCACCGGCCCAACCGTTCACGCAAGAGCATTGATAAGAGCCTGGATAAAACGGGCGCCGGTTTAAGTTTCCTGCATGCCTTTCAGTTCAATCAACTGAAGCCGAGTATTTAGCCGCGGTATGCGGAATTTCTGCTTTAGACAACACCCTTGTCGTTTCGTACAAATATCTTGTATCCCTCTGCCACGTGTATGGTCGAGAGACTGAGAGATCTGTGGTCCCGAGGTCAACATTTTTTTTAGTTTTAAGTGATGCATACTGGACCCATCGCAACAGAGAAGCGCATGTGTGAAGGAAAAAACAAGCTTTTTAATAATTTACTCTCATATTTCGGAAAAATCTGCAAAAGAATTGCTTGTTCCGCGAACAGAATTAACTTTGCAATAGGGATTGTTATCCGAAAAGCTGCGCTTATAGAAGCAGCCAGGTGACAAGGACGATTGCTACAACATGAGCTTTGCTATACGTACACGAAACTCAGGTCTGCAAGGGCTAGATTCCCATCTGGCAACGGGTTATGCGCGACAGAGCTACCTCAGACGTCCTAGCAGAGGCCGCAGTACACGCATTGTGCAATTAAGGCCTCCTAAATCAACAAGTTTTCTAGGAGGTCTTGGTGCAACACTAGATACACTATTGCTTAGTTACCTTCGGTGTTTAAGCAGGTGGCTCCGTTCTTACACAGGGTTGGATCGAGCGCGCATTCGTCGGCGTCAGTATTGCAGCCCGGGCCTGGAACCGACAACACGGATTGCGTCTTGATTTTAGAAAGTTAGTAATACACAGAACTTGCCAGCTTTGTGCAGTTCAACATGGCAGGAAGGCCAACCCCACTGCAGCGGATCAGTTGAGCTTACAAACGCTTCACAAGAAAAATGCATGGCAAATATTCTCTTACGCCACAACTTTAATTTAGAGACTGCAGGTAACGCAAAGTACACATATTTTTGCTAAAGTGTCCTTCAGGTTTCAGCTGACTTAAACATTCGTACCTGTCCAGCCAGGGGTGCAGATGCAACTGAAAGTATTGACACCATCAACGCATGTACCGTCGTGTTTGCAAGGATTGAGCAGACAGTAGTCTATGTCGATTTCGCAATTGGTGCCAGTATAACCTGCAAGCGCAAACGGTTCAACTGAGGTCAGAGCAAACAACCCCGACACCTTGTAATAACAACAAAATGATTTTTTCTGAGAACGTCATTTCTCAAAAGAATATAGTGTCGCTGTGCTACTTGAATGACGAGTGACAATCCGACCGTCCATTTACTTTCGTGAAGCGTTTCGTTAGGATAGCAAAAATCAAGCAACTGCTTTTGAAAGGATCATGCAGTCTAAACGCGGTTGGCTCTCACTTCAACGCAAAACCAACCAAGAGCACGCGAGCGACGACTGCAGGAAAACAAGTTTCAACGTTAAGTCGACTGGCAACTGAGAATCACGTAAAAGAATTTTAAAATTGTTCAGCGAATCCACAAAATATATGCGCCAAAACGGAAGGTTACCTGGCAAGCATACGCACGCGTACGTGGACGGTGCTAGGTCATTACATGTTGCTCCGTGTAAGCAGGGTTCAGAACTGCACGCACTGCCGGAGGAGCGATCGAACGGCAAGCCGCAGTCGCTGCCGGTGTCGCCCACAGCGCATTCGCACTTGTAAGAACCGAATATGTTCACGCACACAGAGCCATTCTGTCATGAAAAAAATTGTCTCAAACGTCAATGAGCTGCAATCCAACGATGTTTAACGGAAATAAGTCAAGGAAGAAATTTGAGATGGCGAAAATGTTTTCGGGTTAAGCGAAAAAAAGATCAACTACGACTGAATGCTGCTGCGATAAACCAAAGTAACGCGACACGTTGTCACGGTTTACCGCTTTGCTGTTTTTCAAACTACTACTGCGCTACGTCGAGAGCTAATATATCTGGGCGCGACATGACGCTATAAACCAGAACTTGCAGCAAGAGTAACAGTTACTCGCATTTTACAACTTTCTTCGCTTCAGCGCTGTCAAGTATCTTCAGTCACATTACCTTACTGCACTACTTTGTGATCAACACAAAATGGTTGGCCTTGCGGTACAGTGCGATTACGAAAATTTCACCGAACAGGCAAGTTCGTTTAGCAAACCCTGCAGTTTGAAATTGATATATTCACTCTTTTTAACCAATCCAAACCGCTGGTGTTAAAACGCAAAAGTGGCAGCTCGGTTTAAGTGTGGCTCGATTGGCCAACACTTCTGTCAAACACGGGAAGACGAGGGTTCAAATTTCATTTAGAGCTTTTCAGTTAATTGCGGACGGTTAGTTATCGGTTCGAAACAGCCACAAACGACGTTCGCAAAAAGGCATAAAAGTAAAGAAACGTGCTCCCAAAACTTCCGCCCAAAATTCTTCGAATAAACCTCACTAACAAAATGAAATCCAATTCACGCCTCATCGTTAACCTTATCGAAAATTGCAAGTGGCAAATGCCACTGACCCTTGTCAAAACTGGCTGGTTCTTTGACAAGTTTGGTGAAAATCTGTTTCGCAGCTAATTAATTCTGTTTGAAGAAGAAAATAGAAAGAGTGTATTCGTACAACCACACTTCAAAGAATAAAACATCAAATAGATAGGACAAAGAAATGTCTGGTGTGTGGTTGCCATCACGGCAGTTAGAGTTTTAACGCAGCTGGTGTGAATGGAAATTTTTTGTATTGGTTCTTGATGTTCGATAGAAGTATTGCTCCCACCGGATCGATAAAAGTAAATAAAATAGCGCACGTCCAAAATAAATTTCATTCTTTAAGCTTATGCAACACATTGGGCTCCTGGCTTTTGTTTGGCAAAGTTGTGACATAACAGAGGGATGACAGGCAGTGACTGCATGATCAATATTGCAACCAATCCAAGAAGTATAGCAGCCTTATTTCATTAACGCATTTGAATGACATAAAAACAAAGAATACTTTACGTCTTCCAATTAGTTAGTCAAGATTTGAAACACAGACGTTCATTCAACACAAAGCCTGGTAAGCGCATGCGAGTGATTCTTGTGCAGAAAGCTTCAGTCTGGTTTCGTAAGCAAACGGAATCGAAACATTACCTTAATTGTGATTGAAACAACGCCACCATCAACAAGCTGCGCGAAAACACAAAGCGAAAAAGTGCTACCGAACGTCAGCGACTCGTTAACAACAATGCACCGTGGCACGCGGAGGATCGTTTCAAGCAAAGCATATCACAAAAACTTAGCAACGCGATTGCTCACGCTGTCCAAGTAACTCGATCCGAGCGACCCTCTCAAACCTCGAGCATGGCACAAGTGCTCTCGCCCGAGTGCACCGAGGCGTGAAGAGAGTGAGCTTAATTAACTGTGGAAAAAAGACCTCAAGCGGGCGCGACATCGCTGGAGTGCGATCACTCTTTGTTTAATCCCGAACGAGCCTTCTTGTCGGGCGGCTGGCGCGCAACTTTCCCACGGAGCGCGTTTGCGCGGCATGCGATGGAAACGAACGGCGCGTGTGTGCGCGCGCACCGCCGGGTTGTATTGCGCAGATTTGTGGCCGCGACGTCATCAATAAGTAATCGGGGCAATAATATGCTACGGAACATGTGCGTAGCGTTGCGCGCCGCCTGGCGTATGTCGCTGCAAACAGCGACGCGTGGAAATCGTGCTCTGATAAGAAAGTCGAAATATACGTTTTGTAGCTGCTCGGTTTCAAGAACACGAAAAGCGCGTTTCGATGCGCTCGTGTCAACTGGTCTTTGTTCGGCAAATACAAACAGTTGCTCGCGGAGGCCTGGCCCGCCAATCTGTGTCGCCAAATCGAAGGACTATTTCCAAGGCTGGCAACTGCCTCAGCGCGAAGTGCGTCCACGCTTGGCATGCGCCGCAAATTGAACAAGACAATAACAGAAGCAATGGAGAAGTTGCGCTACTTCATGAACTCACGATACAAAGTTCCACGACCAACTAACCAATCGCCAACACCGCTGGGCAAGCCCGACGACGTTCACAGTTGGCGGGAGAAGTTTCGGCGAGTCAAATTGTAAATCACATAGCGCACGATCGGATGCTGGTGCTAAGACTTATCTATTGGGCAAACTGAGATGCGATGAGCACAGATTCAAAGAAGCATGCAACGAGCGCAAAAATACGGTCGGAGATGCTTAATCGGCAAACTGCTTGAAATTAACTGGTCGAGTGCATCTTGTGAATTATGCACATGCAACACTGTACCTCATTAAACATAGATGAAGCAAACAGGTGCTTAAAGTCACTAATTATCCGTTGGTGTACGAAACAATTACGTCGAACTATGAAACGCGTTCGTTTCTCCGGCGTATTTTCAACGTCACAATACATTTCAAGCATTCTCGTTTTCCGACTCGCTCGCATTCACAGACTAACTTCCAACGTTTTTGCGCAGCTGCAATTTATACCCAGGCCTGTAACAAATTTCAGAATGCAAATGAGGGTACATTTGTCTGCTTCTGGATCCAATTGGGTGGTACAAGCATTTCAAAACCATCACTGAATCTCGAGCTTTTACTTAGTCCAAAAAGATAACTAACTTGCATCTAAGAATCTTGACAATGTCTAAAGGTAATTACGAAATTACTCCACTGACCCAGCAACTCAGCTATTGACCTTTTCATTTCACTGTCACCAGTTAAGAGATGAGATCAAGTAACATTTTTTAACGGAACTGCTGCAATTGACGCTAAAATGAAATCTTTCCATTACTGCTACGAACGAGTAGCCATTTAATCGAAACGGATCAGAGAATGCTGTCATACGCTTTTCTTCGATGTGATTTGGTGCCATTACCGGCAATGTAACTTTTATGATTGCCAGCAGTAATACCAAACAACACTGGAGCAAGGAATTTGATTGGATTAATTTAATTATCTTTGGTACATTTCACTTGCAGTCTCCTGTTCCTGAAGCTACGCAGAATTTTTTCCACTGGCTAGTCATGGCGTCACTACGGTAACAATCAATCTTTTCAAACGGTTGTCAAAAACATCGAATGGTTTTGAGTACGTGTTTCAGCTTTCAGCGAAAAAATCTTGCTCATGGGTTAAATGACGCTGTCAGTGAAAATGCTGCCAACCACAGTTCAAAGGCTATACGGACATTGAGTGCAAAAGGGCAGCTTACCGCATTAACGTCAACGAAATAACAATTTATTTTGAGTTTAAAATGAATGAAACCTTGCATTTTTGAAGGCGGATGTCCTTCACTCACTCTACACACCAGGCTTATACTTTCGCTTGGCTTCGTTCAATATGGAAATTGTTTTTACTATGGCGAGACTCGGTGAACATGGCATCTCACCTGACACGGGTACTCCATCTCAGAGCATTCATCTCGGTCTGTCAGGCAGGTGTCACCGTAAAGACCTTCAGGGCAAGAACACTTGAATGTGTTACCAACCGTCGTGCACACGCCCCCGTGGTGACAAGGGTTATCCGGTTCGCAATGATTTAACGGCTGGCAGCTTTTACCTGAAATTGAATTAATTACAATTGAAACAAGATAGTTTTCATTTTCCTACATCAGACAAGCATTCTTTTGGGTTAGAGACTTTTGTTTTTTGTCTAAGAACATAAGCCAGTCAGTGCTACCAGGATCGAATAAGCTTCATTGGTGGACAAGTTCGCAACAAACCATGACTCACCTTGGGTACCGTCTTCACACTGGCAAACGTAGTCGTAGCTGGGAAGAGGCAGGCACAACCCGTACCGGCATGGATTACTGGAGCAAGCATCTTGCTGCAGAACACTCTCACACCTTGTCCCAGTGTAACCGGCAGGACAAGAGCAGAAAACCTGAAGGGGTCCCCTCTTGCTTTTCAAAGACAAGCACGTTCCACCGTTTTGACAAGTCGACGGCTGACATTTGTTGCTTTTTACGTTGCACGTACGACCACCATAACCATTCGGGCACCTGTACGAAAACAAAATGAGAATTCTAAATAATGATCATTGGAAAACGGCTGGATAGTATCAGTGTTGTTCGTTCTCGAACAACGAGCAAGGGTTTGCTGCGTACAGAGCCGTCAGTGACAAGCAGAAATATTCAATGGCGAGTTGCTTTTCCACAACTTGTGTTCTTAGGAGGTCTTAGCAAATACTACGCTGTTTCCAAAGGAGTATGCAGAGTAGCATCGCAGGACAATTTGACAAAACGGAATGCCAACCAGATACGAATACTCAGCACGAAATTTACTAAAACAGTGATAAAGGCCACTGTGCTGCATCCAAGAAATGTTTTCAATCTGTGCGTCGTGGAACCTATGGCAGGTTGCGAAGAAGGAAGACTCCTAAAAACACGACAAACCAAGCTGCAAACACTTGCAATTCAGCAGTAGTACTGGTGCCACGCCTAGTGATTTTTCACTAGATCTAGTGTTTTTTTGCAAAGTATGTGTTTGAAGAAAATCATTTTTTTTCTAACTCTTCAGCCCTTTTCAATGCGGTATTCAACTGATTGCGTGGATCGTTATTTGTAGATTTGCAGTTGCACTAAAAGAACGAACAAGTGTTTCTAATTTGAGTTTCTGATTGTTTTCTCTTCCGTCCTGTTAATTGCTGCAATGTTGGCCATGACGGTATTTTCATTTCGTTGCAGGAACGCTGCAGAAGAAATAATTAAATAAATGTTAGGTTGATTGGTCTAAAATTTTCCGTGAGCGTTGCCGCACACAGTTCTTGAAGAAAACCTGATGATTGTTGGTGTGAGATTTGCCTGGCTTCAGTATGATCGACATTAACAAACTTGCAAATAAGGCAATGGTGTTTGCGCGATAATGTAAATAATTAAACCATTTCTAGCAAAACTGCGAACTTCGACGCAAAAATTTTAAATCTAGTAAATTTTTTTTGTGAATCTAGTGCTTTTTGAAGAGAAACCTGTTGCAGCACTGAGCAGTACATGACAAAAGAAAGGTGAGGCAACCACCAGTCGCGTTGGAACTATTTTTGCTGATATGCGGAATGAAACAGTGAATACACCTGCTGTTCACCTTCTTAACACAAAGTGAAAACAGTTGTGTTTTACATTTTCACAAAAGCATATAAGCATACCAGTGAAACTGACTAAAAAGTGACTTGCAGATATCTTGCAACCTATCGTTTTACACCAGGACTTGGTATGGTGATATAAACGTCAGAAATTGTGCCGTAATGTACGAGCCCAGCAGTTTGATGCATTCTCTATTTTTGCAGATGTCAAGATTTCACTGCATGATCGCTGTTGCTTTAGCTCCAATTTCTCATACGATACGATACGTTACAAGATCTACCCTAAGCGTGTTCCAGGTTAATGGAATTGGTGGAATTGTTCGTTTATTCAACTACAACGAACGAATGCAGATAACAATCGGTTAGTTCTTAAACCATTTCTTCATTGCTTGGATGTGTTCACCTTTTCTTTATTCGTTTTCTGCACGCTTTATGAAAAATAAGTCCAAACCCATATACCGACGCCAGTTTCAGAAAAACGTTATAGAGCAGTACGACACAGACACCACGTTTTCTGGAAACCATTCAAATACATCAACAACTTCTTGAGCCAAGCAACTATGGTACAAAACGTAAGCTGCCAATGTGACATCTATGGAAGAGCATTGCTGATGATAAAATAACACTACGGTTTTGACGTAAACCCCAGTTGATGACGTACGTGAAGTTGAGTGCTGTCGACCTTCTGCAAAGATGCGCAATTGAACGAGATATGTTGCAGGTAGGCTCATCATCCCAAACCAACCCAAATGCCTTTGCAGATTTTATTTCTGATAGCATTCAAACGCCCATGCCTCGCATTACTCATGCCGCATCAGGGTACAATCTCACCCCTCAACCTACGTGAGTGGCAGCCATTGGAACTAGCACACAACGATGAGTTTCGGTCGACTCTGAATTGCAAGAATCTGAAAGCGTCGCAAAGCAACTACGGAATACAAGGTCTACAACGACCTTCTAACATCATCCGCTAAGAGCCCTTCTGTGTTTGGTCCGAAGCCACATACTTGCTGCAGACTTTTTGTTAACCAATGCAGCCAGTTACGAGCAACTGCGTATGGAATTACTCTATGTCGTAAACCGATTTTGAGATTCGTATTGTGTAGAACAGAAGTCATCTAACAAACCGCTTCTGCACAGCCAACTTTCCAGGCTCAAACTTTCAAGTCTTCCTCTTGTTGCAATAGCCTGTAAATCTAGCGCATTGTGCGGATTTGTTGTTATCTCGAGCAACGTTTGTTTGGAGATAAAACATCGTCGATGGGGATAAACTTTGACAATACGATGAACGACAGCTTGTAATCACCACATATAGAAGAAACAAACATCGCAGATCGTGAGCATCACCATTGCGAGTACATATTAGTGCAGTCGTATCCCTCTATCAAACTTAATATCCAAAAAAGAGAAGTAAAGACGTGTGTGGGTGTGAAGTCATTGAACATACAGTGTACGTCAAACACATGTCTTTATTCGAAAATGCTGACGAATGCAAGTCTTCACCCGGAGAGAGGAAAGTGAAGAGGTGAAAACGCCAATTGCAACTTACAATTTCGAAATATCATTTGAACAAATGTAGAACACACGAACGAGCAAAACTTCCAGCATTGGACAATAGTTTCTGGATGGGTTAGTTTTTTTCGTTCGGTCTTTTTTGTGTTTATCACGCCGTTTTTCGAGAAACTGGTCACTGTCAAAAATGTAGGTAAAATGATCGATTTGTTGCTATTGAGAGTTCGAGGTTTCACCCTCTACAAAAGTGTTTGTAACTTCGATCTTGGTCGCAATTTCTGCGCTCTTGCAAACAAAACAGCTTTGGAACATGCGCGACCGTCTTTCCTTTGCCAGGCAAAGGAGGTGGTGCAGGCAGAAATTTTGACCACAAGCCATGTGAACATGAGTATATGAACGACTGAAAAAAAACAAAAGTCATTCCGACAGTTCACGTGTTACGTCACAGAGCTGTATCCATATCAACGTTTGGCTGGCAGCCACAAATTACAAGCGGACAGCAGGGGGTTACAGCGAACTGCGTCTCGCTCTAAGATTTAGAAAGATTACGGAGCTCTTAGGTTCTGTCATAGAGCTGTCGCCACCACCTGTCACTACTCCCGATAAGATGCTAGCGTTGTACACCCTACTATTATTTGCTGTTTAAAAAAGCACAACGATTTTCCATCACAAGATTTTCTTTGAGCGCAAACGATGGGCATCACGGAAAACTATTTCACAGAGCAAACCTGGTGTTGTTCCACGGAGCACAGCAACCAAATCCAAATGGCATATGAGCGTAGTTTATTGCGCAAGAGCATATTTTGAATAAGCTTATTGCAAGTAAGAGCCTTATATGCATTCGCTGCATTTTGTCTGGTGATTCGCAGCAATTAAAAAAAAACTGGTATTTGTTTCGTCTTAACTAGTGCCAATTGAAAGACTTTTATTACAAAGCTAAAACCACTGCAAACTTTTCTTGACGGCTTTGCAACGAGGTCATTTTGTAAATCATGCGACATTTGCCATTCACGATCAACCGCTTTTCAGAAGAGATTTTTTCAACTGCAGCATGAGCCAAAGCCAGCTTTCTACAAAAAGTGACGGAAACATGAAACAAAAGAAGAAAGATGTTGACATTCGGATTCCTCAGTCAACACCAGGCATGAGCTTAACAGAGAGCAGAAACAACTCCACCCGGTCAAAAAAGGGCCATATATCAAAAGCCTTTCGCAAATTGAAACGTGTTGTTACTGATGGAAAGCAGTCTAGGTGCGCTTCAGCACTAACTGCTGCACTTAAGAGCTGACTAACAAAACATAAAACTTCCCGATGTGTGTAGAGCACGTCTTTCTGCTACCATAAGATCTCAGGGTTTGTGTTGAGACTAGTTAAACTGAAGATGCGAGTGAAGTGCCTGAAAAAAAACGAATGACCGCTTTATTGTTCGGTATCCTGATGCGAAGTATTCAGCAGATAACCTAATGATTACACTATGCAGGATACCTTCTCGGCTTTTGAAAATTCAGTCAAGTTTTAATCTCACAAAATCGTCCAGTGGCAATCAAAACTATCGCAACAAATGTGATGAAACGTACCAAGACAATTACACAAAGATTAACTGCAACACGTCGCTGAACTAACGACATTTAAAGCTATCCATGACCAAAAAGAGGCGGACAAGGGCAAAGCGATACGTTCTAAGTTTATGACACAAGGCGCCAACACAGAATCATTACAAAGGATTGCAAACAAAATTACAAGAAGAGGCAGTACTGATTGGGCACAAAAGGTCTTAACTAGTACCTTCTCAGCGCCTAACAGCATCGTCAAGACCTGATATTCGCACAGTACCGAATCAGCACAGCACCCTGAAGGCAATGAAAGCGCTCTAACTTCGGATCGAACGTATCACTTAACGCTTATAGCCGTGCTTTGCGGTAGGTTGTAACCAGACGTACGTTAAGGAAACACATGCTTTAAAATCTTGTTTTTTGATCATTGTGTGCAACGAACTGTTGAGCGCGGGCAGTGTCAAACTCTTTCACAACGAAGATTATGACCAAACAGCACGTCGTTATTGCAATGCAAAAAACTAAACGAACGCAGTGGATTTTTATACAAAACATGCTTTAATATGATTTGTTACATTTTATAAATAATGACCCATTTTGTTTCGTACGCTGATTTTCCTCTCATGGCAAGATAACGCCGACTTTCATTAACCTCGTGAAGTAAAAGTGGCATCGAAATAAACGCCGTTAGACTAGTTTGAATATCATCTCGCGCAAGCCCTCCAAGCACTGGAAGCTATCACCAATGAGTCATCGCGACTGTCATGTCCAGTAGCAGATCGCCAGATACTAGGAAACAAGACAATGAACCTGAAAAATGTGTCACTATATTCAACAGCAGCAGCAATTTTTGTAGTTTGACGGAAAAGGTAAGCTTGTGCCTTGATTGACAAAAGCAGATAATGTACGGAAAAAGATATTTGCAGTATGGCAACGGTTCTTTCCGTCCAAAGTCCACGCACAGAAACCATCAGAAAAGCCAAAGGACTGCTGCAAAACCATGTTTAGAAGTAAAGTTTTACAGATGAAATTAATCGCACATTGTATGTTTCACTGCTTGAAGTCGTTAGGCACGCTATGTGTGTCAGTGCACATTGCCACTTTTCTCACAGGAGGTCATATAAGCATTAATCGACCACTCTGATGAGCGAATAACGTCCTGTCAGGCACGTTAGAAATTCGAAACTCGGTTCCAGTTCGCTCTTCAAGTTTTTATGTGCGCAGCTGCGGTGGAATTTCAAGCTTTTATGTGATTAGAAGACCCAGGGCAGGCTGTTCGCAATGATAGAGTTTGTTTACAAGCTTGGATCTGCTCTTTGCGCCATGCCATTCAAATAGCAAGCAGCCAGCGCTTGTACAACTGCATTGTCACAAGCGTGGCGTTCGCCTGGTTAATGTCAAAAAGAGCAACATGCGACGCAACGAACCACAGGAAAGGCTGCTTCGATTTTTTAGGGGCAGGACTTCGAAACCTTCTCGTTTCGAATCAGCGAGGAGCGTCTAAATTTCAGCAAGGTAACGGTAGCACAAGGTAACGATTTGCACTTCCTGCGAATGTATTACTCATCAGTCATAAGCTTCATTTGGATGTTTTATAACACTAAAAATCGGCTTGTGACGCACACTTTGACCCCACAAGCGAACCGAAAAAGAAAGATACGTGCAATCATCAGCGAACGGAAATCGAATAGGGTGTTCCCACACACATGCGGAAATAATGCTTTTAGCGTCAAACGTGCCGTCACATTAAGTTCCCACGTGCGTTGAACGTTTGAATCAGAATTTGCACGGAAACCATTTAAATTCTTTCCTGCGTAACTGATCACCAAGGCAAATCGGTCACTTATCGCTTTTGTTTTATCTAGATTCGTGCATGACTTCGGCACCTAGCCTACATAATGACTACCATCAGCGCGGTCCAAACAACAAGCACACTATTAAGTAGTGACGTTTTCAGCTCATTAGCGCAGAGAACGGCTTCTAATATGAGAGATTCGACTACACATCGCTTTGCAGTTTAAAATATATTTTAAACTGTTTTAACATTAATACGACAGAACTTTCATTAAGTTTTGTAGCTGGTTTTACCAGCACTTTCCATATTCAAACGTGAAGTGCCTTCTCCACTGTGACGAATACGTGCGACAGAAAACGAGGCTGAACTGATTTTGTGTTTTTCATTACATCACTGCTTGAGTGAGATGTGCAAATGTGCATACCTCTACTACATTATTTAATAGAAATACCGTAGATATTAACCGCGCAACTACCATTCACCACTTAACAAAACGTACACACTTCTTTTGATTCCTATCCAAGATTCAATACTGCAGACTGTGAATAAAATAGACTACTCGCGCCTCAAACCAACTGTTCTGCATCCTTAATTCGCACATGGACATTGAAAGATAGCTGTTACGAAGAAGCCATGTTGTAACGTAATCTGAGGTGGAGTTCAGTTGGCTGGTTTTAACGTAGACAAGAACCTGTATTTGGTTAGATAGCATGTCAGTGTTAATGGCGTTTGCATATGAGACATAGGTTGGAGAAATGGTCACTTTTGATGGTGCAAGTGTGACATAGCATGCAGAACAGGGTCCGTTTAATCCATTTCACGAAAGGGCAAGTGATAGTGACAGCGTAAACAGATTTCAGTGAGACCATTCCGAAAACACCGCCTACGACTAAACAGATCGAGGCCGATTCGCCTAAAACGGCATGGATTTTTACAATGACGTTGACCTTGCATTGTCTACCAAATAGCGCGCGCGCCAGCGCAGCACCGGTTTACAGCTATAATCTTTATGTGCACCTGCCGAGTTTGAGTCTTTGGTTATTTTATTGTGTGTTCAACAGAGCGTGACTCTGGCAACGCGTTCAGCGCGTCTGGGGAAATGGCGGTTCGATTTCACCACATACTTTTCATTAATCATGGGGAAGTCGGCAAAAAGCAGAAAATGGCCAATCCTAGCGCAACTGAATTACGTCATCATACTTCGTAGGTGAGTGCAGAAAATGTGAATATATCCCATGATCAAATGGCAAATTTGAACATATTCTACTATTAATTTACGTGTTATCAGCAATGAGTAGTGCAGATAACAGCTTTGCTAGTATGAACTTACCTTGCATTTCAACACTGATTAACATGGACATGTAAAAATAAAGTTTTAGATAGGAGATTTCTATATGAAGAAGCCAAAAGAGCTCATTAACTACAACCCTTCAAGAATTTTTACAGCACCGAGAGAAAACAAATCTTCCTAGGGCATTGAAAAATTTCAGTGACGTGTCACACGTTACCATTCCAGAAATAGATCACGTTCGTTGCGCAGTGAAATATTGGTTGTACGACTCCCGACAAGCATTCTTACAGAAGCTGTTCAAACTTGACACAGTGACACAAACCTTCTGCGGACACAAAATCCTGGTCAACATAAAGCAGCAAGGCACTGCAGTTCATGTCGTCAGATCCAAACGGCGAAAAAAATTGAAAGATAACAAGTTTCTCACATAAATGCTGAACGAGTGCGCAACTTCACGCCTGCTTTATCATTTTCTACCTACTTGTGATTCGCAGGGTGTACATCTCGACAAAGCTGCCGAACCGGCGTAATTTTTTTGATCCCACATAGAAAACTAGACGCTATCATGTCCAAGTCAAACACCCACGAATGAATAGTTTTCGTGTTCAGCCAATTATGTGGAGACTGCATTTGGTTAATGCGAGATTTTCTAGTCGCAGAAACATTAATAACTACAAACTGCTTGACTGAATCATAAAGCGAATCGAAAACTGACAACCATTTATAAAGCAAACCGAAGAAGACGCAACGAGAACTCGACATTAAATGGTCAGTTCAAAATATCAGTCATTTCAAATCCCTGGGGAATTACAGACTTCCGCAAAAATGAAAAGCCAACAAATTGCTGTCAAGTTCGCAGAGATAGAAAGATTTTCAAACGTGTGAAAGAACGATCCCTAACTACCAGCTTTTGGTCACCATTGTGGCTGAGACGTTGAATTGCCTCGACGAATCAGATGAAAAGCAAGTCGTCGTTTCTATTGCCCGTGCACCGCGACAAGCGGGCAACGAAACAAAACGGCGAAGGCATTGAAGCGTATTTCCCGTCCTTGTCGCGGTTTTGTCTGTAAAATATCACCTTACAACCCAATGACGAAACGCGTTGTTGCTGTTGCGTACGTTCTACAAGAATAATGTAGGGGAGATTATTACAGACCTGCAGTAAGTTTACCATAAAACCACATGCGAAATCGTTCTGACTGGAGAATTTTTGAAAAGATATGCCACAAGCTCACAGCTTTACTCAGGATAAAACCGACAGCAAGTCGCCTGCGTGGTATTACGAAGAGTCTGGACAAATCTGAGCAAGTCCTGGATCAAGCGTCGACAACAAATGCTACCACAATCCTTGAGTGAAAACCAAATTTCTCGGCTTCGTTTGTACTTTGTAGTGGATTCATACGAGTTAATGACATATTTGCAGTTTTCGTTTTGTGCTTTTATGCAGATAATTTCCATGGTGGCAGCTTATTAGCTTGAAAATAATGAACCAGCCACTAATTTGTTCCATGGGAGTAACATCGACCAACAACACTGTCTTCGACGCGCAAACCATCGAAGTATTTCTGAAAGAAAATATTTTTCTCAAGCCGAGCATGGATCACCAACTGGTAATTGAAGATGTTTTTCACAGTGAGCCACGAAATAGCTCAGCAAATGTAACATTTTATGAAATTGTAACGTGAACAAAAATCACGCGATTCCTCCTGTTATCGTAGCTCGCTTCGTGGTAACTTAAAACCATTGCTATTCGCGAAACATGAAACAACATGCACTGCCAAAAAGCGAAGAGAACCATGTGAATGTCATGTTGTTTTAGAGCAAAGAGTAACGTAACCATGTCTACATAGTGCACTGCAAATATCCTGCTAAAAAGCAGACATCGAAACAATCAGCTGAAAAACAATGTCAACCAATTCCGAACGAAATCTTAAACAAACAATACACAAACATACAAGTTACACGACACCACTCCGAAGTTGCTCAATGCCTGGCAAGACACCCGATCTACAACGAACAAAAGGTTGGCTTAATGTTGAGCCCATTTTGGGTAAGCACTGGAAATTAGAAATGTCATGCCCAGAAGAAACGTAGTATTATCTTTTGTTTATGAATCATCCAAGCTTGTGTGATTCGGCCACTGTGGAAAAGAAATAGCAATACAGATCCCACACTTTCTAGGAGGGCCTACAACCAGACTGAAGAAAAGCACGACAATATTCGCACTGGAAATTTGTTAATAGGCTGGATGAAACAGATCGACACATAGCAGTTTGTTTATCACAACTCCACAATATCTCAAATTCAGATTTCCACATGGGATCTTGCACAGTCGACAATGCAACTAAAACAGATCAAGCATTGGGAATTTGTTTTTTTCACTTACACCAACACACTTGCATCGATTATTATCAATACTACAAAACCGCATAGAGTTAATACTACCCCATTTGCTAGAAAACCCATGGTCTATCTTCCACCTTCATGGTCTATCTTCCACCTTATTCATTCAACTTAATTTTACAGGCACTGGCACCATGACCTCCTTTTCATGGCATTAAGTCAAGCGAAATAGATCAAAAGAAGAGCACAACAGACAACCAGCAACAGAACATTAGGCGTAACATGGCAAGTCAAGAAAACAAAAGCTTTGAATGCAACAGGTACTCAATAGGCTGAAGATTGATATCATAATGGATACTATGCTATTTAAAAATACACCAAAAACCTAATTAGGTAAATTTATTGCCATCACTGATGTGGTTACATAAGGAAAAAATACAGGCACTGTAATACATATTCTGATGAAAATTAGAATTAAAAGCCTGTTTCAAAATGAACCACTACCAATTATGATCAACAACCAAAAAAACAGCTCAAGGGAGTGAACTGCAGTTATGCACTATAAAAACAATAGAAGCAAAAGTACCAATCAATACAGATGTTCACAAGGCTGATTCAACATCAGTGTTTTAGAAACAGTGTGCAGTTACAAAGCCCTAAGGGTTCACCAACAACTACTGTTTCTCAGTAGTATCAGATGTCAGCGCGCCAGCACACTCATGCACATGTAAAACTGCCTTGGGAATATAGGAGAACAAGTGGTTGCTCCGTTGCTATTCATCATCCAATTCACCCAAACTACTGAGACAGTTAAAAAAGTTTCAGAGCGAGTGGGTTAGCCAAGGGCATTTTGCAGGTCACAACAATTACTGTAGAACAGATGATTTTCATGCTCATGTCACTCAAACTCACTGCAGATTTCACATAGGCACCTTAACAAACACCAATCCTTGACTGAGAAACATACGTAAGCACATGTTCCTTGACATTTCCAACAAAATTAAAAATATTCAGTAACATGTACAACTTCTTTTTGAAATTTGTTTTAAAACTGTTAACATGCTTGGTCATAAAAACTTACATAAGCAGTAAATCAACTTACTTGCAGTAATAGCTATTGTCAAAGGTCTTAATGCAGGAACCTTGATTTTGACAAACTATGCCATCACACTGTTGACCTGAAAAATACAGTGTACATATCACAATACAACATTGAGACTAATACTGTACTTGTAGTGGCTAGCACTAGCAGCCTAGACTGCAATTAAATGCTAATATTTGTTTCCTTATGTTACAAGTGCCTTATAACAGTCGTACCTAATGCTACTGTCATGGTGTGCTTGTCAACTTAATGTATCATTGAAAAATGATTTCTTGGTGATGGCATACAGTACTAAAACCAGACTGTGCTGCTGTGTATTCAAGTATAAATGGTCAAACAGAACACTACAAAACTGGTGATTTACATTTTACAAAAAAAAAACAAGTATCAAGTCACTGAAATCTAACACTGCAACTGTAAGCTTTGCTGGATGCAGAATAGTATGAAATAAACATACTACAATGGTGTAATCATGATTTTTGGGCTTGACATGAAACCTTCAATTTTCAATCTGACATCACGAGTGAAATGGAATTTCAAGCAATGAGCTTTCTCAAAACACAGTTAATTCCCACACAGCTTGAAACAAAATATGTAAAACATGCAAATAAAATGCAAAATTTCCATTAGAAGTCATTCAATCCAATTGCAACATTTAAACTAACAAACTGCAGGAAAACAAACACCAAGTAATGTCTCAGAAAACAACAAACTTAGCTTTAATGAGTGGTTGGATTCAGAGTACCAGACATAATATGCATGCTTTAACCGAAAGAAAAAGTTACCTCCAGATGGCACAATGTTTTGCCCAGCACATAAATAAGAAAGTGCAAAAAGTACTGATACTGCAATAAATCCCTTGTGATCCATGACACACAATTAAATCCTCATGCATTAATTTGAAATCCACAGAAGGTTGCTTGATAGCTTCATGAACAGCTGCACATCTTTGGGTACAAAATGGAATACACAGATGCACCTTAGTGATGCTTCAACGTGATGCCTTCAACACAAACCTTTGTAACACTAAATACAATTTTACTCTAGGTGTCTTATTTCTAGCATTATTTGCAGCTTTCAAATGTCTTCACATAAAAACAGAAAACAAACTTAGCATGGCTATTTAATATGAAACCTGGAAACATGCATCTGATGCGGAAAGTTTCAATTGCAAGTTATTGAAATTACACATTGCACTGTACTGGCTAAATGGTAGTGCGGTGAGCACATGCCACTAAAGCTTCATTAGCTGGGTTCAATTCCTGGTCTGGTCATTTCAAAGATTTGAAAAACAACACTTGTGGCCTGTCCAGCATCGTGCATGGCATTAATGGGTGGGTGCCAGAACATTAATGCACAGTGCTGCCAGATAACTCATCCACTAAATAAGTTATTGTATGACCCTGGCAAAAGCAAACAAGGATGGCCACTGCTGACCAATCATGACATTTACAAGAGTACTAAAAACACTAATGAAACTGAATCATATTTAAAATATTTACACATGAACTAACAAAAAGTTTGAATTTCACTTTGATAGGATTGGTTATACCAAATTAGGCATGCTACATGACACATGTTGCTTCACACTTTGGTACAAAAAAGATTCAGTCTAATAATGTTTTAAGCGTACTTCATTGCATTGCGAAATTATTTAACATAGTTGATGTACTAGGTTTAGCTAAGGGAACAAAAGCATTATTTAAAATCAGGTGAGGCTTTACCAATAGGTATGTACATAACTGTTTTATAAACCTGCTTTTTCCTCCAGGGGGTCATGGGGCTGCACCTCTGGGAGGCTTTAACATGTTTCACACATATCAGAAACATTCCTCAGATCTGTAAACCTCACACTAAGGCGCAACCTAGCCAGATTTGTAAGATGATCACGGAGTCTTTCCTTTGGCAGCCAGTGGGTCTCTTAAGTTGATTTAGCCTACAAGACCAGCCTCAAACTTTCATATGGCATTCTGGTGACATGGCTGAAACACTGAAGCTGAGGTATCTTTATTCAGAGAAATGGTTAGCAAAGATTACGTCCATGATTATATAGTGTCTCTCATGGTGTCGCATAGCAGCAACATC
>Ga0210059_1002402_pt1 | contig 29288 bp, 12 predicted proteins | sample Ectturendosymbi2_FD_188042 | JGI IMG/M metagenome (GOLD analysis project Ga0210059, IMG submission 188042) | Ecteinascidia turbinata endosymbiont from Florida, USA - Sample 2 (SPAdes) (version 2) | ecosystem: Host-associated > Tunicates > Ascidians > Unclassified | place: Key West, Florida...
GGGGGGGGGGGGGCATTCAGGAGCAGCACACACCCAAATTTTTTATGACCAGAAAAAATATTTTAAAGACAAAAATCTTACCCCCCCTAAAAATTTATTCAGGTCCCTCAAATCTTAAAACTTGGCTACGGGGCTGTTGGAAACCACGGTTCACGCGGCATCGCGCTTAAAATACGCGAGAACACTGACGGTGCTGGCGTCACAAAGCGCGCACTCACGTCAGCCACGTCGATCCTCAGCCGCACGATGGGGTACTGCTCGGTGGTCTGCGGCAAGGACACGTTGGTGAAGACTTTAAAAATACCCAGCTCCTGGACAGTGATCGACATGTTGCCTCGGGGCACGACTCTGCCCCAGTGGGTGAAAGTTTGAAACTTCAGCGTGAAATCCAGCGACGAGTTATCTGCAATAACGATCAACGCGATAACATAGAGCAACCTGTCCTTAGGTGTCAAATCATCTTTTCTGAACAAAGCGTCGATTTTGCAGTGGAAAGTAAAAACTTGTTTTGAATGGTGAACCACCACGTGTTTACGTTTGCTGCAGGGCAAAGCGACTATAACTTTGTTCTGCTGGCGTTTGACAGGTCACTGGCAAAATGCGACACAAGTCGGCAAACGCATTCGCAACCGACAGTGGCGAGTGACTAAGTGGCATTTCGTAATGTGGCAAGTGGCATTTTGTAATGTGGCAAGTTGCATTTATACTGTGGCAAGTGGCATTTTATAATGTGGCAAAGGCATTTTGTAACGTGGCAAGCGGCATTTCGTGATGTAGCAAGTGGCATTTCGCGATGTAGCAAGTGGCATTTCGTGATGTGGCAGGTGGCATTTTGGCAAACGCGTGATGCACAAGCCGAGCGTGTAATTTCTGCAAAGACGAAAAATCCTTCTTTGAGAGAAAAGGTAGCAAAAGCTGAGATGAAGCCGAGATAAGCGAAGCTACTCCCACCGAGGTCTGCGATCTGCGTCAAATATATCTGGACATTGCATGTTCTCCGCCTGATCATCGCATTTAGTGCAGAACAAACCATGTGACTGCGCACGTTTCCTGTCGTTAATGAACCCCTCCCTTCGCGACCTGATTCGTTGGGGGGGGCATTCTTAAGCAGGTCGCCGGCAACGGGCCAGCATTTGTTTTGACTGGAGTAACAGGAACACGAATCGTCGTCAAGAATGCATTCGAATTATGACCTGCTGCTTTCAAAGTTTCAAACCCAAGAGTGAACAACGCCGTGAAAGCAGACACTACTGCTCGAGTTTTCCAAGCAGGAACCCGCAATCTCCAGATCTAAGTAAGAACAAAGCGAGATGTAATCAACTCAGAACATAACCACTACATCCAAAACGATCTCCAAAGGAGCTCTGTACACGCTTTAAAATACATGGAAAGTCACCAACCAGGATCGTAAGCCGCAGTCGCTTGTATCAGAGTCGCTTCGCTGAGTGCCATAAGATAAACTGGTTTCCAGATCCCTTGCGTCGCAAATGCTGGTCCCCAGTCCCAGCTGAACGATGACTGCTCCTTTCTGCGACAGACAAAAACGAAATTACTATACGTTGCACCACACCAGTGTCAAGAGGTGTTAAGACCAATTGCCATGGTATGCTATAGGGATAACGTCTCCCAGTACAATTTGAAAACTCCCATCAGTGCATAAAGTTGACAAGATTTCCTAACTTTTGACTTGGTTCTATTACATATCAATCCGCGTTTGTACCTTCCACCCCACCGTGTTTAAAAATTATCCTTCAAGAGGCTGGAGACATTGCTTCTCCGAAGTATTTCGTTCTCAGATGCAAACCACGATATAAGCTTTAAACCTTCAAGCGAAATTAATGCAGGTCAAACACTACGTCCAGCTGTAAAGGAAAGCACCCCTGAATTTTGCGCCATTTTGCTACCAAGGCGCAGAGCTGCGCTACACCTATTATCGAACAAAACTATTTTTCAGTAGAAATCGCAGGCACTTACTGCGCAGTACCGGCGTTTTTAGTCGGGCGAGTGAAACGATTCTTTATAATGCGCTGATGTGCCGCTAGCAACACAGTCAGTCCTGCGCGACTGTAAGCCGTACCGCGACAATTTCTAATGTGGTTTATACAAACGTAAGTTTAAACTGAAGCGAAGAGGACAAAATATCTCAACCACGCGGTCGACAAGATTAATTTTGTCCGTGTACGCAACCACGTAGCGACCATACGCCTTACTTACACATAAGCACCAAAAAGCAAAGCCATAGCAAATTTCTGAAAATGCAGGAAATCCAAACGACAACTTTCAGAAATCGTACCAAAACAATAATCACAGCAGACTAGAATTAGGGTTTGAACATCTCAGAAAATAAACTAGAAGCGTATGCGAACTACTGTTGACGTCACAGTGGTGTGAAGCGTCATATTGCAAACGATATATGAGTGCAGCAAAGTACATAAAGCCTTAACTCGCCTTATAAGATTGACATGGCAGAAACCATGCTGCACGTCGGGGGGACAGTTGGGTGGAATTGGGCCAGAAAATGTGCTGAAGTTATGAGCAACGGTAACTGCAGACACGAACGACACCGACAGCAAGTTGAAGTTTTGTTGCAGCAGCCCCGTCACGTTAAACCTCTGGAAAAAATACATCTTATCATCTGTCTGCTTCGGTGACGTCAAGACTTCGATAAACAAAACTTTAATCAGGCTTTACTGGCGGTAAAAACATGAAAACACGTTAAAAACTTGCCAACGTTTTGACAGTTAATGCAACTATCTTAGTCAGGGCGAAAGACGAAATGCTGTGAAATTCAAGCATGGACGTACAAAATACACCTCAATCAAACAAACCCGATATTTTTAGTTTCGCGACAGAGGATACGTATTTTCTGGTGTTTGAGGTGAGAATTATGTGTTGAGACATTTTTGATGTTCTTGTCAAAAAAAAAACTATAACCACGCACTTCATCGCACAACAAAACACGTCCGAACTCAATAAGCAGCTCCGGAAAAAATACGCCGCATTGAATCCATTACTGCACGCCCGCATTCCGAAAGAGTACTTTTCAAAGACACAATTGGCATATTTTATTACAAATCAAAACTTCAACTTTGGTTAAACTCTTTCTTTAAAGTCACTGTGTAGTAAACCGCGATATTTAAGGGTAAACACTACCTTCAAAGCAGATCGTTTGGAAAATTGAAACAAGTTGGAACAAAATCATACAGTCGCGTTTCGAATAGTAAAATGTGAAAAAACACATAGTACTTGTTGAACTGAATAACAGCGTCACAAAATGAAACTCTACCAATTATTGCTAAGGGGAGCAACTGACATACTCATTTATATCAGTTAACGCGTGCACCAGTAGGGGCTTGTTTCCTGGAGTTTTTCCTAATAATAAACTAATAATAAGAGTTCCTAATAATAAGAGTTTTTCCTAATAAGCAAAGCAGTTTCTTTTTTTGCCAATTTGTACTGATGAAGGTAGCATTAAGGGATAAATACCAATGATTTTAATGTTCATCTGCTGGGTGCAAAAACCCATACACTGAAATCACCACTACAAAAGTGGCAAATCACATCTTTTCCAATGCAGATTCACACACAGTTTAACTTCGAGAAACTTTTATTGTAGCTGTTTCTTTGTCAACTTCAAAGGCTTTTGCAGACAAAAATTTTTGTCTGACACACAATTTTAATTCGTTGTGGTACTAATAATTGCACTGCAAAAAAATAAAACACAATCATCAGCCAACAATGTTGAAGTTGAGATTTTTTCAACTCAAGGTCTGAACCTAAAGCCTAAAAGCGTACACATATTCCCCATAACATTCCAGCAACGACGCATAGAACCAAGCTGCGTTTATTTTGTCTGCCATAGATCACATTTTTTTCAAATGAGCAAAATAAATTGAGTCAATTCAGTCCTAATGTCTGAAAAGGTAGACTAGTAAATACTGTTATGGCAAATTTTATTACTATTGTGGGACAAATGACCAAATTTTCTCAGTGACAAAAAAATAGGCATTAAAACACCTTCATCAAGTTGTACTCTCCAATTCCAAAAAACCCATTGCATAAACCAGCTATGTCCAGCCCATGGCCAGTCAAAGTTTTTTTATCCCAGTTTAGGTTTTCGCTGTGGTAAAAGTATCCTACATACTCACAACCTGTTATTATTTTGATAACCTTGAATCTGACATTTTTGATGCAGGTGGTCCTCAGTGCCACTTTATCACATCTGTTACCATTGCAGTTAGGATTCGAACACTTTCAGTACATCAGCTTAAGCTAAATTTGGTTTGTTAAGATCAAAGCAAACCATTCAATGTGCAGCCCTGGTTAAGACAGTTACATAATTTTTGGCTCAGTAAGCCATTGGGTTAGACGTAGGTGGCATAAACAAAGGGTTGCAGACCATAAAGATAACTGCTACTGATATCAACAATAGCGCATATAATGACTTCCAACAAAACGTATTTTTGAGTCTTTTATCTCCAACAAACAACAGTGTTACAACATTGTTTACCATTTGACCAAAATGACTTCAAGACAAGACGCTACTTACATATTCCAAAAACATGTCCTTGGTTGCACCAACAAATTTGTCATTTAGTGAAATGTATGCAAATGTGTCCACTCCTTCAAACACCAACCACTGTTCAGCTTGAGAAAGAAAATTTGTTGAAACCTTGAAAGCAGTTGAATACTTCCAGTCTGACTCAGCAATAGACCGGAGGTTCACATCATTGAAACGGTAGTATGGGTTCTACAGAAAACAAATTCCAAAAATGAAAGGCTGCAAAAGCATATAGTGCAGCAATATTCAAGTAGCTAGTCTCTACAAAGGAAACAGCATTGAATCAATCATCACATTTTGAAAAACAGCAGCTTAATATTCTATGTTTTTTCACAAGCAGCACAACAAAAGGCAGTGCAGACAGGTTTGAAGTTATATAAGCTAATCACCCAGAAATTACCACCTAGCAAAAACAATTAAACATACAAGCATCATTTAAGCCACCAATAAGATATATAGTCCATTAGTAAAGGATAAGACTGTTTAAAAACCTTTGAAAAAGTCATATATTCAAATCCACAAGTTGCACCTGCCTCAACTAAACAAACACGCAGACAATATATGTTACGGCAAGAGCGCTCAGCATAGCATTGGTGGTGCGGTTTGGTGTGATGGAACAGCCAGAGCATTGTCAGATAGGTTAGTGAAGCCAATAATGACTGATGTTTGAAGCGACTGGAGTTGGTGCTGAATCAAGTCTGGTCAAGCTGTGGGAAATCGAGCAGCAATTAGAGTTTAAAACAGAAAGGAACAAAATCATTCTTAGCTGCTCCATCACTCACTCAGGTTGGCTCCTACAGCTTAACATTTTTGCTTTGACTATTTTTTGCTTTGATTTTTGAGGACAGCATGTTGCTAAGTGTGCTCTTTCATAGATTGTAGTTTTGCAACAACAGCACTGGTGCGCTAAATCACCCAACTATCATTTAGAGCTCAAATGTTAGTGCCCAGAAGCACTAAAAAGTAGTTTAGTGAGCCTTGTGTATTTTGTGTGCATCATCTGCCAGTGTTTTTCAACATTATTTGGTTTCTGTTTCTTTTTTCAAGTGATTAGAAGCAACACGTGATCGATTTGGCTGCTGAAAAAGCTGAAGTGTTACTTACCGTAAATAGCTAAAAAACACACAAAATTAGTGGAAACTGTATATGAACTTACATTTTTGATGCCTGGTTTTCCCTTAAGCCAGTCTGTGTGCACACATCCTGGTACTTCAGCATAAGGAAGCTTGGTTATTACTGTTGATGGAGGATGTTCGCCTTCTGCTTTCCAGTGAGACCCTTGTAGATCTTGTATCACCACATTAGAATATACTGCATGTGCAAATAGTAGATGCCAAACAAACACGTTAAGCATCTTTCATGATCAAGACTGAAGCTTCTAACTTCAGCTGTCATCAACAGATCTCTGTAAAATAATGTTGTTGGATTCACGCAAACAATATATTGCTTTAAAGAAAAACTTTATGCTTTTGCCCAAGAGAAATTGTGGAAGTTCGTCACACAATGTCCTATAATAAGCACTTTTGATGGAAAGGATGATAATACCTTTCATTCATGTAGTGAATAGTCATATACTGTTGGGCAGCATGAAAATCTCACTCTACAGAACTGTGAAATCTATTTTAACTATTTTGTGTGGTACTTTGAAAAACGCAATCATATTGGAAAAGTTGTGACAGTTAAGCCAAAAAATTATTTATTTTGACAATCATACCATTACCATCCACATCTTAACTATTGTGATGATAATTTAACTAGAAAATTAAACCATTAGACTAGTAACAACACACTTTTGTTTAAACACAATTACTTTTGGTACAACCATGCCATAGTAAAATCAGGGCTGTGGAGCCAGAGGCGGGAGCACTGGAGCTCAAATTAAAAATCAGAAGGAACTGGAGCTTAAATTATAAATCAGAAGAAGCCGGAGCTCAGTTTAAAATTTAGGACCATAGCTGGAGCTATTTGAGAGGTAGTTATAAGTTATGAAACCAAACTGCAACAATGGATCTACAAGCCTTTGATGTTTCCTTCGTTTAATCATTCCTTCGTTCACAGTGGTTCTCAAACACTGTTCTAAGACAAGCATACAACTCCCAAGCATCCTTTGTGCAGCCCTTAGCAGACTTTCAGTAACACCTCTAATATTTTGTATAACAGACTTTGTTAGTGCAATAAAACAAGTGTCAGCTGACTTGTGTTAACATTTTTTAGTGCAGCTCTGCAACAAAATCTTAGGCCTGGATTCGGCTCTTTTCAGCAAAATGGTTGAGAACCACTGTTGTAGAAGTAAGAAAAACGTTAACTGACACAACATCTTACTCTCCAGTCAGAATGATCAAACCAGGTCTGTAATGTGTAGCGATCTAAAAAGAATGACCTTAAGCTATAATGAGTAGGTATAAAATATAGTATCCATAGCTTTTGTAACTGTGTAACCATGCTGTTAGCAGGGAGTATCAGTAAGATATGATACCACTGCAGATTTAAGCATGAAATGCATGGCATTGTAAAGCAGAAATTTTCATTAGAAACCATTAGGCTTGCTAGCAAGGTTTACCAGATTACTGGTGAAATTCACTAGGAAACATTACATTATACCAGCAGCGGCATAACATGAAAGTTATAACTTGTAGCAAACTAGGATTGCTTTGCATAGCAGTACATTATCACAGGGGTATAAAAAAGCATTGGTAACAAATGTGGACTTTTTCTGAAGTTTAAGTTTTCGAAACAAAGTGTATTTTCAGCATGGTAACCAGTCTTATTTTCTCCTAAGTTTTGCAGGTTAAATTGCACTTTACTTTGTGATTCATCACTGTTTATTATGAATGCAAAAGATAAGAATTCAGAAGTTTTCAGCTATTTTTAAGACGTCAAAGGTGAATTTCATGCTAGAAGTCATAATATTTATTTGAACAATGGGCTTTTAAAAACTTCTTTGCATTTGTGTTAATGCAAACGTGTGCATGTTAGAAAGAACACATTCTGAGAGAGGTAATGGACTATGTGTTTTGCGCTCTTTGCATGGCTCGTCCAAGCAGCGCTGTTAGCTGGAATCGGGATGCAAAGCTCTTGGTCAGTTGGGAGGGACTGGTCTGCGTTTAAATGCTTAGACACAAATGTAATTTTGCAAACAGCTATTTTTTGATTCTGGTCATAAGAAATAATAAAAAGTCCTCAGGCATTGACGGCAAAACCAATGACTGTCTTTCCAGAATTTGCTAATATTACCGTTATCTAAGTTACATTTCTGCTAGTAACTGTTCTCTGAACTGTCTGAACCTGTGATTGCTTTTTTTGCTGAATTTATCATGGTAATAGCGCTGCTTGTAAAAATACACTAGATTAAAATACTCAAAAAAGTTGGGTATATTCTCTTAGTTTTATGTACTTGATATAATTCATTTTCCATTCAACTTGAGGCACACCAAGACAATTGAAAATGTTAATTTGTGAAAACAAACAGAACCCAGAGCTGGAGCTGGAGCCATAAACAAAGAGTGCTCCAGAGCCAGAGCCACACTCAAAAAAACCAAGAGCTCTGGAGTTGGAGCCGTGTTTATGAAAAGAAGAGCTCCATAGCCAGAGCTGTGTCATTTTTACGATGGTTCTGCAGACCTGGCAAAAATACCTAGGTCTGTGAGATCATCATAACTGTAGACAGAGTCAAAGGTACTCCATTGATAACTTGTAAACAAAACCTTTTTCCAATATTTGAATTTTGCGACTTGGAGCTTTAGAGCCAAAGCTTTCAGATGAAAAGTCCAAAACTACATTTTTGTCTAACATGCTGACCTATGTAACCAGAAGAAAGTCTGCCAACCAGCTTCACTCCATTGTTGCTATGAACTAAACCTTATATGTAGTGTGCACAATTCACCAGAATGATGCTAACCTCCAAGATCTCATGAGTATTAAAAATCTAATGCCTAGCCCCATAATTCTTTAAGGCTACATTGCATAAAAAAATCTCATGTAGATACATGATAAGTGGATGTACATCTACAGATATCAGGCTAGAGGGGCACCTAACTAGAAAACCACCTTGTTATATTAGGTACGCTGGGAAGATGAAAACATTATTTCGACTGTGTTTTTATTCTGTGTGTTTTCTTGTTTATTTTGTTTTGTTTGTTTTTGGGAGTTTTTTTGTATGTGTCTGTTTCCCAAAGAAAATGAATTAAAGATGTGTGATAAATGGACCATGAGTGAACTGCTATTATTTTTAGACCAACGTACTTAACTCACTAAATTACCATACTCTGTTTATCTTTTATCCGTAAAATTTGGATTACTTCTTATAGTTAATTTTTTTGTATCCTGTTGCTACACCTGAAATCTTGGATTGGCTGAATTATTTCCACCCTTATGGGACATATACGCAACTGTGATGCCTCCGGGTCTATGGCTAACTGCATTGCTAATTCATGGTCTGTGCAACTGATAAAAATTGCTTTTTGCCTAATGTTATATGCCCTTGTTCTGAGATATCATGGTTGTTGCATGACTTTCTGCTTCATAACCACCATTGTCACTTGATTTTCTTACCAATGTTCATGACTCACTTGTTCATCTGTATATCTATAAATGTATTGCTTGACCACCATTGGCTGTGTCATATATAAATGATTGACTTTTTTGGATTTGTCTTTGTTTTGTTTCACCGTATTTTCTGTTCCTTATACTACTAATAGAAAAAAAGTACCATTTCAGTGCCCCATGCATCTTGCGTTTGTCAGTTACAGCAAATCTTCATGTCATGAGGTTTGAATCCATCAACAAATCTTCATGCCAATCTTATTCTATTTGAATGAGATTGCCGAACTGAAAATGTATTGTGTTATATGACAGCAATTTCCTATTTAAAAATTCTGATGATGGATTTAAACCCTTCAGTTTCACCTTCATGGAGACTAGTTACTTGAACATTTTATACATATGCTAACACAGCTTTCAAGAAGTGTTTGAATTATACTGAAGCAAGAATTAAATTTAAGTAATGGTAGATCAAGTGAACTGCTTAATTGTTGGAACAGGCTTTTTAACTGACAGCTGCCCTTAACAGCATTGGACAAGAGTTCAATACTGTGGTTTGTCGACCACTTGCATCAAACAATGTTTAGGTAACTCATTCACAAAGTATAGGAACCTAGTCGAGAGATCTTTTACGGTATCCTAGGTTTTATTAGACTAGAAAACAGTGGTGTAGCCAGCCCAAACATTTTTTAAGAGGAAAAATGTTTGACTTCAGGTGAGCAACAGCATATTAGTTTGAGATGCCTCTTCTCAAAGCACAAAATGACTAGATATGCTAAAAATTTTGGGAGGCATAGTCCCCCTGGCTAGACCTATGCTAGAAAACCAAGACATGCTAAAGAAATATTAAACACAGATGGCAAGCTGGAACAGGCAATGACCATCACAAACAAAAGGCAACAATGAAAAACATCTTTTGACAACACCCGCCAAGACTATAATTAAATGCAAGGCAGCACGACAAGGACAACAAAAGGACAAGCAGTGACTGCACGTTAATCAGAATTGGCACAGGGCAAAAAATGCGCAGTTGTGCATCTTACAACGCAAAGGCTGCTAGCTACGAGCTATTCTGTAATTGGCTGTTTTTTAGCATTGGCAATAGCACCTTTATGGGAATAGCCTGTTTTTATTACTATAGTCTGTGTACTTTCTCTACTAAGTCTTGCTTTAGTCTTTTACATCATTTGATCTGGAAAGCTATATCATCCATTACAATACAAAAAATATTTTTTCTACGACAGGCCATGATGAAGCAGGCTATCATAGTTACACATGTTTATAGTCTTGTCACACAAGGGACACAATAATGCCAAAACATGGAGGGGCAGTCACAAAATGGTTATGTATCATCTGTGTTATTCAAATGATTCTAATGTATATGACTGAAAATTTGTTTCTGTAATACATTTTTGCCATCAGAAAGCCCGAACAGCATGTGCGCAAAGCTTCACACTGTGGCAGCAAGCAACAATAGAGTTCACATGGCGCAATCACTCTATTATTGGTTATTCGAACCACATATATATGGGTGTTGTTCTTTGTGCACATTCCGTTTGTGGTGAACTGCGCATTCAGCGCAACGCCAGCGGAGTGGTTGCAACAATATGTTATTCAATTATAATGTCATGGGATTACTTCATTCATGTTTGCCATGGTCTCCCTTTATTTGCTTTTTTTGACTTTGGGGTATATCAATTGGACAACATATATATTACAGAAACATTAATGTTAAATCATACACATAACAATCATTTACATAACACAGAGGGCGTATTGCTTGCTTTACCAATGTTTTTTTTGCATCTGATGTATTGTGTAATTTCTTCCACTTTTTGTATTTTCCTGTGTTTTTTTAATGTTGTGCATATGTTCATACCTGTTGTAACTTAACCTTTGCTAGGCCTATGTAGTATGTTGGTTCTCCTGATATATAAAAGGAACTGGCTACGAAACCACCCATGGATCTTCTTATTTCCCAACTTATTGGACTGCGCAGCCTCACATGACGCGGTTCAAATAAAATAGTCAGTTTGTCACTCAAACAGCATCATCCTGATAGTGTAACGGATACGCTTCATGTCTGCTGTGCCAATGGTTTTCGGTTTGCCTCTCATCATGGCGACTTATCTTTTTATAGTGGCGACTGCTTGCACATTTGAATTCATGGGACCAGGTTTTCTTAATTTTTTTAAAACTTTCGCTTTAGGGGTTAGCATTAGCTTAGTATTAGGTGAGTGTTAGGTTAGCTTAGGGCTATGGTTAGGTTTACCTTTTGCATTTACTACGTTTCTACCAAGCCTACAAAAGGAGCAGGTTACGACACCTCAAGAATGACATCCCACTGGGTCTGTCCTGGGCCTGGCATCCCTTTTCTTCAACATCTACATCCCTGACTTGCCAACCACCGTCTCTAGAAAATATGCATTTGCTTATGACCTAGCAATCATGCATGCTGATGGAGATTGACAAGCAGTGGAAGGGGTGCTGAGCAACGGCACAGTAGCTGTAGGTGAATACTCCAGAGTTGGAAGCTCAGCACTACAAAAACGATGTCGGCAGCCTTGTTCCATGTTGTTCCACCTGAACAAGGAAGCTAAATATGGCGCCCACTCACAAATGCCACCCTGGCCAGGCATCTCCCAGCAGACACCATTTCACATTATCATATATCAACTCTCCTCGCATGCAGACTTGTTCCACTAAAGAAAAAAGACAACAGCATTAGGCCAGTAGGTGTCAGTGAATGCCTATAACGAATCATTGGCAAAACAATCATAGGACTGCTGAAGGAAGACATCCATCTGTGCAGCTGGAGATGGGTGCGGGTCTGTAATCAGGCATAAAAGCAGCAATACATCCTGTAAGGAAAAGTTTTGAAGAGGACAGTGAATGCCTGCTGTTGGTGGACACAGACAATGCCTTTAACGAACTCAACAGAAAAGTCAGTCTAGAAAACATCAAAAGACCGTGTTCCCCATGTACACATACCTACACAACAGCTACAACACACCCGCCATGCTTCATCTGGAAAATGGGAACCACAGACTGTCACAGGAGGGTGTGATGCAAGGGGACAATGCAGCTATGGCAATGTATGCATTATCCACACAACCAAGGATTGCGCAATGAAACTGCAAATGATGAAGTGAAACGGGTATGGTATGCGGACGATAGCTCTGCAGTTGGATCACTGGCAGGCGTGAAAATGGTGGGAATGCCTACAGGCCAAGAGACCAGACTTTGGGTACTGCCCTAAACCTGCAAAGACAATCCTTAATTAATAACACTAGTCTAATGCAATCTGCACAAAAACTCTTCAAAGATGATGGAATCTAAATCACAGACAAAGGTGAACCCCTCCTTGGATCAGTAATTGGAACAGAATCATTCAGGGAACAATACAATAAAAATAAAATCAAGGATTGGGTAAAAGACCTTCAGTTGCTATCTTAGTATGCACAAGATGATCCTCAAGCACAGCAGCATTCTCAGCGTTCACCAAAAGATTATCCTCCAGATGGACCCATTTCCAAATAACAGTGCCGGATATGAATGAATCGTTTGAACCACTTGAAAATGCCATCAGATATGAATTGATTATCGCTCTTGTAAGACGAGAGGTAAATGATGTCGAAAGACAAATACTAGCTCTTCCTCTCAGACATGGTAGGCTAGGTCTAAAAGATCCCCGGGAAATCACCAAAACAGAATACAAACACACCACTCAGATCGCTGATAAATTTTCAGCCAAAATTTACACTCAAAAATTTATCTCGACCACAACCCCTCAGATCAGCAATTTACCAAACACACGAAAAACAGAATACGACAAGAAAAAAATCCAAAAACGTTTGTGATGAACTTTTTCCGGAACTGACCCCTGAGTCACAACAACTCATAAAAAAGTAATGGAAAAAGGGGCATCTTCTTGGCTGCCTGCCTTGCCAATCAAAGCGATTGGATATGCACTAAACAAACAAGAATTCACAGATGCCATCTGCATGATAAGTATGGAAGGTGAAAGGCATACCCACCCACTGTGCTTGTGGAGAGACAAACTCTGTAGATCACAACCTCATATGCAAACTGGGTGAGTCAACAAAAGACTGGCAGAAAAAACAGCTGAAAATGCAGGGAGCCATATGCATCTGTCATAACATACACAGGGAAGGACAAAGCTCAGATTTGCCCTTTTGGGAAGCACCTTTGCTGCAATACGAGGATTTCAAGGCAAACAAAGTGATGTCCACCTCCAGGACATCATGGACATTGACTTCAGCTTAATTCCTAAGCCCACAATCATATAAAGCTGAATCATGATGTCAATGACATGACACCAGTTATATTTGTGAAGTAAGTGATTAGGTCACCTAAGTCATAAGTGGTTACTTTTTTTTAAACTAAATACTTCTCTTACCTACTAAATATATTTTGTTTTTCATGTACCTAACACTTATAGGAATGTTTGCTGCTAATATATATTACAGTAACCTGTCCATGCCCTTGTCTCTTCAACTTCATTTGGTGACACCATGCATCTGGCTGGGAACAACTCATCCATGCAACCCACCCCACTATGGTCTGTGGGTAAATTTACATTTTTTCATAATTTGTATGTATAAACATTGTTTTCTGCCCTTGCTACTTGTTTTTGTAAAGAAATGTTGTGTTAAAATGCATTGCTCTTTGCCTCATAACCCTTATTGCTGCTCGCTTCCTTAATCTGCATGCTTGCTTCACCTCCTCATCTGTGCATGCATCAACTCTTCACCCACTGCTTGCCCACCATCATCTGTGTTATGTTGATGTCTATTGTGTTTTTGATTTTGGCTGTATTTCTGTTGTTTTTTTTCAGAAAACTAAACGTGAGATGAAAGTCACCGTCAACAACAAAACCCTACCTTTTGCTCTAAGCCCAAATACCTCGGAGTACCATTGGACAGGTCACTCACGTATCGCCAACAACTCAAGTCACTTTGCAAGAACCTGACATCAAGCATCGCACTCCTGAGGCGGCTTGCTGGCTCTGGTCAGGGTGCTGGAGCAACAATTTTGCAAAAATCCACCCTAGCCCTGGTGCATTCAACTGCAGACTGTGCTCCTGTCTGTTGTCGCAGTGCTCACCTCACACCCACTTTATCGACTCCACAACCAACAACGCCTTGCAAATTGTTACTAGATGCCGGCATCCTACACCAGCGGACAACCTTCCAATCCTCGCAGGCATCGAACCTGCTGAGCTTCATCGCAATGGAGCCACACCGTCTTTAGCATGTCGTGCCATGGAGCCTGGACACCTGCTCCACTGAGTAAGGGTCAGCGGCGTCGGTACCACCAGCGTAGGGTTGTACCTCCAGCATAGGGATGTACCACCAGTGTAGGGGTTGATTTAGAAAACAACTATTTGTACCTCCAGCGAAGGAGTTCATTAATAAAGCAACTGTTTTTATCTGCAGTGTAGGAATGGCTTAAGAATGCAACTGTTTGTATCACCAGCGTAGGGTTGTACCTTGAGCGTAGGGATATACCACCAGCGTAGGGATATACCACCAGCATAGGGGTTGATTTAGAAAGTAACTGCTTGTACCTCCAGCGTAGGGAATTGATGTATAAAGCAACTGTTTGTACCTCCAGCATAGGGATGACTTCAGAAAGCAACGTAGGGATGACTTCAGAAAGCAAAGCAACTGTACAAAGATTTACTTTCTAAATCTGCAGAGTTTGTGTGTGTGTGTTGATACCATGGACTTCGTGTCTGCTCATAAAATAAATAAATGAAAATAAATCAACCCTTACGCTGGAGGTACAAACAGTTGCTTTCTGAAGTCATCCCTATGCTGGAGGTACAAACAGTTGCTTTCTGAAGTCATCCCTATGCTGGAGGTACAAACAGTTACTTTATAAATCAACCAGCTCCCTATGCTGGAGGTACAAACAGTTGCTTGGTACATCAACTCCACCATGTCCCTACACTAGAGATACAAATAGTTGCTTTCTAAATCAACTTCTATGCTGGTGGTACAACCCTGCGCTGGTGGTGCTGACGTCGCCGACCAGTCCTCGCTCCACTCAGTGGTCACATGTCCATCGAGTGCAGAGATGCACGGCCCCTCACAAATCGAGACACGCATTTTTATACCCACCGCACAACTCGTCAGTTCATCTCACAACAACACAGGTGCAGCGCACTGGGATGATCACCAAATCAATGGAATGCGAAGTGGGCAGACAACCCCAAAAGACTCCGCATTTTTATATTCATTTTTACACTAGAAGTTGTTCAGCGCACATACTATATTACTATAGCACAAGTAGTACCAGCCCACCCCATGTTCCACAACCAACTGTGCGGCAATCAGCGTGGATCTGCAAGTCTGCAATGGTGTGTGACAGTGAACCAATCAGCTGGAAGAAACAGCTGATTTACATCAAACAAGCAGAGCCTCCAGAGGTGGCCAGTGGCCACTGGCCGGAGTACCGGTGTCGACTCTGGAAGGATTCTGCGTTTTTCCTTCGGACCCGGTCCGGGGTTAAAAATATGTGAAAAACCGGACCCGCATCCGGAGCCACTTCAAACTTGTCGCTTTCGGCAGTAACAGGAATATGCGTGGTCTTTGTACATGTTATTTCTACGCAAAAATATCGATCGAATTTCGGTTGCAACCAGTCCCATCACCACGGGGAGAGGCTTTTGGGGGCTTACCCCCACAAACAAAGCTCCAAGACTTCCAAATTGAAACATGAAACACTATAAATCAGTTGAGATTTTGCCAATTTTTAGAGTGTCAAGCCCCCCTGCACAAGCCCAAAGTCCCCAGCAGAAACGCAAAGCCCCCCTATTGAAAACTTTCTGGCGACGGTTCTGGTTGTATTGATCAAACAGGAGTGGGATTCTCAAATTTGAAAAAATTTTGGAGCCGGATAAGAAATTAAAATTTTTGGAACAAGAGCGGAGTCGGAGTGTGAAAATGTGACTCCGACCACCTCTGCAAACAACCTGATCTGCAGTCTGCATCAGAGGTTACCAGAGTGATATTTACAGACTCCGGAATTGCTCGATCCAAAATGTGCGTTCGTCTAAAACTTACCAGCCATTAATAAATACACACCGGGCAGGGAACACAACTAAATCGAGTGCTTAATCACCTCACTGACTTTAATTTCATTCGCTCAAAGATTTTTTGCCACTAACAAACGACAGACGCATACTAGGTACTGAAAAACTAAAAAGTTGTCCAGATCAGTACCAGTGGCGTAACTAGAGGGATGAGCCAAAGGGGACAAAGCTTAGCTGAATGGGGCCCACTAGGCAAAACTCAGAAAAAAGTTAAGAAATGATAGTCGATGTCATGGAAGTCTATACTAGCTAAAATTAACAAAAATACCCCCAAAGAACCCAAAAAACAACAACCTAAAGAATAATAAATATCAAAACGTCAACAAGAGGGAGCGCAGGTTTTACATTTAGCTTGCCAGGGGGAGTCGGCTCGCTCACTTACAACCCTGTCAGTTATGTCACTGATCAGTACCCTTCAGTTTGTTCATCTTTTCTTCAAGTTTTGGATTTGTTAAAGAATTTTTACGGATTTGATACGTTTTTTCAAGTTGATTATAAGAACGTTTCACGAGCATAATAAAGCTTGCCAAGCTATGTAAGCCTTCACAATAAAGCATGGAATAACTTTGTTGTAACGCTTGTTATGACATAATTATGAGTGTTTCGGTCAGCAAAGGATTAAGTTTAAAAAAATTCTCAACACCTGCTAAATCATGAAATCTGTGGACAAGCATTCGTGTTATTATTTTTACGCTCTGCGTGCTATCTCCAGTTCGCGTCGTGACATGACACTGACTTTGACAGTCAGAGTGTAATGGTGCTGACTGCCAGTGTTGCCAGATAGTTGTGACTTAAATCTGCTAAATGGTATCACAAAAAAACTGCTAGATTCTGTTAAAAGTCTTGTCACAGATTTTCAGCTAAAATCTGCTAAAAGCAGTGAATTTCTGTTAAAAAATATGCTATTTTTAACATGATTAAAAGAAACAAGTAAAGTTATGCAATATATTAATTTTTCGTCTTGCACTCACTCTCAGTAAGCAAGCACAAAAATGCCGGTCTTGGCCAATGGCCGACACATTTTTCGGTCCGTAATTTTCTTTCAGTCAACATTTTGAGCAACGTAACTGCAGCTTACCAGGTTTTTTTGTATGACACACTGTTCTTGATGACCTCTTTCAAATGGTTGCATGTTTTTATACCGTAGCACAGTTATTCGCAAACTGGGGTAAATTATCCGCCGGGGGTAATATGCGATTCTTCAGGGGATAACGCAAAACTAAAACCGCATTTTTGTTCTGTGTTATGAGCGATCACTACAAAATGAATTTTTGACGTGAAATGCGAAAAAATTTTATTGAGGGTAATAAGACATAAGCGAGACCATGATCTGGGCAACGCCTCGAACAAGTTTGGGAACCACTGCAGTTGAACAATGCTCAGCAATAAATAATTTGAGCATAGCTTTAGCCCTACAACCTTCCAAGTCTGGTCTTTGTAACTTTGTGTTACATTAGGGAGCATGCAAAAAGTTCTTTAGTCTTATGAGTGCTTTTGCTACCAGTGAAGCATGTGCGGCCCAGTGTGGGATTGATCCTCGGTAAGTAATTCCGCGCCAGACGAATCGGCCAAAGAGAGCTCTTACTTCCATATGCATGGAAGTCACATATAAGTGTCGCTTGATTGGTCTTTCCCTTCTCCTTGCTTTGGCCGACTTTGCTCACATGTAGTGGTTGCGCTAGCGTGACTGCTACACCAGTTATGCCTTGATTGCATTATTGCAAACTTCGCAATAGGCTTTCCTTAAATCAATAGGATAAGCAGTAGGCACTGAGCCAACTTTTACTGTAAGTTCTGAATCTTGCAAAATGTCGAAACTTTAGGCAGCTTTGGTTTACCAGGAAGTTTTTTACCAGACATTACTAAAGTACTTACTAGCGTAACTGAACCACTTGGAAATATCGTGCCGTGGGATAAAAACATATTCTACCAATATTTTCTTTTAACCAAACGCGCTCACTAAGCACACAAGCAAATCCTTTAGGCTTCATCAAGGCATCTAATTAGCCTACTTGTTATTATGATACAATTATCTGGTTCTTTGCATCATAATAAAAATTCCAAATAATTTGCAGGCAGTTGGTTGTGCGTTGTCCTGGTGTTTTAAAAACGTCATAAAGAAGAGAAGTACTGTATATTTCTTGATGAAGAAAGTGCAAAAGTTTTCATCTTGTAAAACTGTTGAAACAGGTCTTTGGTCAGGAGTTGATTACCTGCTAAACCTGCCAAAAGGTTGGTAAAATCCTGCTAGAAAATCAGTTAATTGCTAGATTGAAAATTTTACAACTAACAGAGAGAAAATCCTGCTAGATTTAGCTGGAAATCAGCTAAAATGGCAACGCTGACCGCAATCATATGTCTTTTGTTACGTAACTGTACAAAAAGAATCAAACAATAATTTCTGGACGCAAACAGCGTTCAGCTGGAAGCTCTCGCTAACTACTCATGGCAAATTTAGCAAAATACTGACTTCTCAGACTGAAAAAAATCTTACATATAATGTAATACGTAAGATTATTACAAAAAAACGTGGGGCCCCCAAAAGTGCAGGGTCCGTAGCAATTGCTACATTTGCTACTACTGTTAATCCGGCACTGAGGTGTAGGAGCAGGCACATTTTTGGGTGTGCGAAGTTTTTTTGCCCCAATTCCCCCAAACTTGCCCGAAAAAAACTCCAAACAAAACGACCTGCGAAAAAACGACTAGGCAATCATTTCATATTGCGGGCATTTTTTTAAATCAAGGCACTTCAAGCACCGTTTTTGCTCAAATTTCCCCTAACTTGCCCAAAAAGAACTGAAAACAAACATGATCTCCATAAAAAGTCTGGGTTTTCATACATTTTGCCCAAATTTCCACGGATTTTCACCAAATCAAACCTTTTGGGGGTGCGGTTGCACCTCCTTCACCCCCGCCTCCTACACTAGTGCTTCAAGTGTGTACTGCAAGTGCATATTGTGTATTGCTCTTCATTGTTAGTAACAGATGTTACAGCACAATGCTGCGACGCCCTGAGCTAACAGAAGTGAAAGTCGAACCAACGACTCTCCGCGTAACAGCAATTAGAGCCATCCCCATTTTTTGCTGCTACGGATTCGACTTTATATCTGGCGAATCACCACGCCACATAGGACAGGGCGATTTAGTCTAATCAGTAAAATTGAGCTCTGAGCCGAGGTGGCTCTGATCCTGTTCGGAAACACAATGAAGGTAACCAGGTTTTAAGGTTTGGGGGAGCAAAATACATTTTTAAGGGAATAAACTTTTTGTTTTTATTATATGTTTAAAACAAGCTTTTCTGGCACAACAAAGTATGAGGGGCACAAGAAAAGTTCTGGGGACACTGCCCCCGAATGCCCCCCGTGGCTACGGGCCTGCAATAAAGTCATTTCACTTGTCTTTGAAAATTTGAATGTCACCATCTTGCATGATCTGGTAGGCTACCTATTCCAACTCAACAACATTCTTAGTATACACGTGGGTACACTGCAATTATTCGATTAGCCTATTTATTTTTTGAAACAGCATCCTTCCTCGGTTGTACTTCCGTCGACCAGCAAATCTTGCCTCATCAATTTCGATGGGGTTTTCTCTTGTTCCGACCATCTTTGCTCGTCGTTGGTGAGAAACTATGGATGTACTACACACCTCGCGGCACATGTTGAACCAGTCAGTTACAGTATTAGCAGATTTTCCTGTTAGAGTCGTTACTGTGGACATTGGTATATCCAATATAAAGAGAAATCGTAATTCTAATATTCAAACAGGCTCAGGTTGCAGTGCAGTTTGTTGTTAATGTCCGTATAATGGAAAAATTGATTTCCTGTACGAACAGACTATGTAGTTTGATATCCCTTTCAACGGCAACGTAACACAGGCTTGAAATCTCCTCCTCTGTTACGCTTTCTTTTTTCCTGCATAACAGAACCACATATATGGCATGGATCTGCTTGGAGGTGTCTTTATTTAGCCTACAGTTCATTTCTCTTTTCATTTGCATGCCCGCTTTTTCTCCAGGGATGGTCAGGGGCAGCAGCCCTAGGAGGACTCGAAATACATCACGGTCAATAGCAATCTCAGATAGTTCTGTTGACTGTACACCAAGTCAGGACCATGCAAGGTCGGAGACGTAGTCACGCCATTTGGTCCTTGGTCGACCTCTGGGCCGATTTCCCGTGAGTGTAACCAGCCGGACACGCAGGGCCAGCCTTAAGCCGATGCAACCGATGCAGCTGCATTGGGCCCCGCGCCTCTGGGGGCCCCGCGCCATGGTGTTTGGGCAGGTTGTTCATTTTTGCCAGATACTCCTTGAGCTCGAAAATTCAGTAGAAGCGGCTTATAAATCTCATTGTTAGCAAACAATTATTTCGTTTGAACGAACGAATTTCCTCTTCCGAATGTTATCAAATGTGCTCAAATCTCATGCTATTAGGGCGTTATTTGCACTCCAGTCAACCATGCCCCACTCTTTATGGATGGAACTTGGTTTTTACTAACTAGTGCCAGTTAAGGCTACAGTAGACTTACAGCTATTGCGAACAAACCATACAATGATTCAAGTCGCAATGAGCAGTTCAAGACCAGTGCCTGTGGTATTAACTTTGATGGCAGTTCTGCTAACGTAATGTTGTTCAGTTCTCGAAAGATCTTTCTGTTTTGGAAAGTTTTTGGTTGTCAGCGGCAAAGTTGTAAGTGGGGCCGGGCTTTTCGGGTCGGGCCCGTTCGGGATTAGGTTTGTCAAAATGTTTCCGACCTGCATAACAGTCCCGTCGCCACGGGGATTTTTTCCGTAAACAAAGCAGCAAACCCCAAAATTGAAATATGAAACGCTATAAATCAATGGAGTTTTTATTAAATTTTCAATGTCAAACCCTCCTGCACAAACGTAAAGGCCCCCTATTGAAGATTTTCTGGCGACAGGTCTTCTGCATACAAATTTTTTTTGCAACGACGGACACTTTTGTCACCAGTTACTGTTGAAGCAATCGAGATGACTAAATCTTTAAAAAAATGGCCAGTTGTGAATTATTTATACTTTGCTACGCCACCGATACCCCACAGTTGCGCAAATCATGAAACACTCGGTAAATTTGGCTTTCGGGCCTAAATCGGGCTTTAAAAATCAGTGTTGGGTTCGGGCTTGTGATTTCGGGCTCGGGCCGGGTTCAAGTTTTGAAATGAGGTTCATTTAAAACTCTGGATTATGACAAAGGGTTGCGTTTTGCTTCATGCCAAATTTTAACATAGATTATGTATATTGTTATTTTGTTAAAACAAAATTAACTCGACGACATTGAAGCAAATGACAAAAGATGGGAGGTTGAACCAGTGGAAGCCAAAATCTCATGAAAACCAGCGCAAAAATCTGTGAAGTGTTCCGCATTTAAAATTTCTTTTCGGGTCGGGCCCGTTTTAGGTTTGTCAAAACGTAAACTTTTCGGGTCGGGCCCGATTAGGTTTGTCAAAACGTAACCACAACTTTACAAAAACTGCTATAGTGTCCGAACGTCCGCAATTCTTTATCGAAATTAAAGAATCATGATATTACATGCTTCATCTACCGGCTCTGCATTGAGGGCAAAAACCAGAAGAGTAAAAATCAAGGGTAGAGTGAAAGCTCTAACTTACTAATACAATGTATATTATGGGGCCCCTACGAATGGTCGGGTTCCCCCGACCGGGGGATACGGGGCTGCCTTGCCACGACACTACCCAAGACCCATCAATCCTACGCCCATGGTTTCCGTTGCTTTCTTGTTCAGCGTCACTGTCCTCAGAGAGAAGAGCGTTGTCTCCATTCGGCATCCTTCCTCGCTTGTACTTCCGTCGACCAGCAAATCTTGCCTCATCAATTTGGATGGGGTTTTTTGTTGTTCCGACCATCTTTGCTCGTCGTTGGTGAGAAACTATGGATGTACTACACACCTCTCGGCACATGTTGAACCAGTCAGTTACAGTACGAGCAGATTTTCCTGTTAGAGTCGTTACTGTGGACATTGGTATAACCAATATAAAGGGAAATCGTAATTCTAATATTCAAACAGGCTCAGGCTGCAGTGCAGTTTGTTGTTAATGTCCGTATAATGGAAAAATTGATTTCCTGTACGAACAGACCATGTAGTTTGACATCCCTTTCAACGGCAACGGAACACAGGCTTGAAATCTCCTCCTCTGTTACGTTTTCTTTTTTCCTGCATAACAGAACCACATTTATGGCATGGATCCGCTTCTTGAACTGCATCCAAGAGATTGTGCTCTTTTAAAAAGGCGAGGGCTGCTTCTGTCAGAATGACTCTTCCATAAAACCCCTTCAGCCAAAATTTGTAATTCCCTCAATCGATGTTAACTATTTTAGGAGCTCCATTTGCTTCCTTTTCTATGCGCATGGCGATAGACCTCACATCTCACGCTATGGAAACGTACCAGACCTCACACCTCACGCTATGGAAAACTCACACCTCACACTATGGGAACTGACGCGGTAGACCTTAGGCTGCACCTGGGTAGGCGACATATGGCGGTAGACCTCACGCTATAGTAGCACCATTTTTTCAATATATGGTTTGGTATGGTCCAACATCAGAAACAGTTTGGATGCAGAGGAGGCAGAAAAATTAATTAAAATATACCGATTTTACAGAGCTGAAGAAGATAACCAGTAGAATTTACTCAAACTGTTGGAATTATTCTTCTCTGTTTTTCAAACCCTTCAGTTTCGTTGCTGTTCGTTGTGTTTCATTAAATAATACGTACAGTTAACTATACAAGTGTGCTGCTTATTTTACATTTAACTTGACAGTAAATTTTTCAAAGAAAAAAAAGAGGGGGATTTTTGGTGGGTTTTACTGACTTTTTTAGTGTTTTTTTTTTATAAAAACCCGGGTGGTGTTTTTTGGTTGGGTCCAATTGCATCAAACCTGAAGATAATCATGGACGTGTAACTGACTTTATGAGCCTAATTTCAAAATTTTCCTACGTGAACGTGGTTGATTTAGCTGATTTTATGATGCATCACTAGTTTCCCGTTTCGTTTTTTGTGCTAATACAGTCGCACATCTGTGCACGCAATATGTGCTGCGTTTCGAGCTTCGCCATTAATTGGCAGTTCAGGCGAATTGATCACACGGCTCACAAAAGGCCTTATCCAGGGGTGTAGTGGGGTGGGAACGTCGTTCCCATGGGCGTCCGCAGGGGGGGGGCGAAATGGACATTTGCCCCTCCTGGAAATTGGGACTATAAAGCAAAAATTTCTGGAAAACGTGAAATCAGGAATTTAATTCTGATTATTTGGGTTAATTCTTGCAATGACAGTTTGTTTGCCGATATGGCACTCACGCTGCACAAGAGTCAGGTTCACTGTTTTGGTAACAGTGCCACTATGTCAGGTATTATTTTCCATGGCAGCTACAATCGCCGGAGTTGCAGAACAACGCAGAAAAACACGAGGCCGAGAAAAAGTTATTTTTGCATCGCCCACGCAGAAAAAATCATTGTAGTTTTATCACGACATTACGCATGCTTTACTTAAAGACGGAATGGATTAGTTTCTGAATGCCTTTGTTTTTTTTGGATGGAGCTTTATTTAATGCAGATTTATTTAGCATCTCACCCTCAATATTCAAACGACAAAATGTGCTTTTACTTCAAGACAGAGAGACTCCTGCTGGTAAATTCAGTGATCAAACTTTCCATGGCGTAGGACGCGTAAAGGCTCGCGCTCCCTGGAAATTTATTGACGCCCCCCGGGGGCGCAACCCCCGAATAAGAACCACTGTGCTAGATACCCGCTCTTGGTTTAATTTATGCAAATCTAGGTAGTTGTTAACCATTGTATTTGCCGCTTGCATCTTTGTTTCAAGCTTTTCACTTGTTTCATGCACGTCCATCTAAAGTCGCATTCTATGTTTTGGCGCATGAATAACGTCCTGTTCACGCATAGCCAACAATATGCTTCTCTTTACGCTCCGGCTGTAACCTTCTGTTTCGAGATATGTACATTTGAATTTGGTTTTGCACCATTATTACGTCATATACACCTTCCTGTAGCAACAGCTCCTTCAGCAAAAGTGCATTTTGCTCTTTCCAAACGTTTTGTTTCTGGCAGCACTTGCGGTCCTGGTTCTTTGTTGCTTTCATTACCTGGACAGAAGAAGACACTTCAATGTGAAGCTGAAACGTCACCGCGACCGAAATAGTTTTATTGCCCCTGTTTTGGGGAGTGACCAAGTTTTCACATTAGCTTTCTATTTAATGAAGCGTTCTGTGATGTCGCTACTACGTTTATTGGCAACTCAGCCATACCATCGTCGCAAACGGAAGAAGTCAGCGTCAGTGCTAGAGATAGAAAGTTGCAATAGAACGTTATTGAGGGACCTTAAAGATAACTGCTAGATGCTGCAAAATATATCAGAACCATCTTTAGGTCTTAAAATTATCATCAACCAGCGAAAAAGGACAAAATTCTGTCAGGGTGTGTGCATATTTCGTGAAAGCTAACTTTGACAATTGCTTCCCTTTGTTCTTGCACGGGCAACTCGACTACGGCAGCTACTTGGACCACGTGACCGGATGCGGAAATGTCGTCACGACAGCCAGTTGTTTATGAGGTGTTCGCTATAACATGCAGGCGGCATGTTAGGCCGGTGCAGTAGTGCAGTTGACTGAGCACGCGCCCTAAGCCGTTAAGGCCGATTCGATTCTCGGTTTCGAAGACTTGAAACGCGGTACTTGCGGCCTGTCTTACCTCATGTTCGGTATTGATGGATGGGCGCAAGGAACAGGTTCACGCGCTGTGTGTGCCATTGACTCGCCATCAGCGCAGCATTCACTGCGAAAGTACTATAACCGCGGAGCCCCGGCGCAAGCAAGCGGAGACCGGCGGCGTCGACCACTCGTGACACTCCGAAGAAAGCACAAAAAGCGAACATACGTGTCCTGGACTGACACATTTTTTTCACAGCGACGTTTTCGATTTCTCTGTTGAATTTATTGGATCTCTTTTCACAGAGTTAAAATACGTGTCTGAAGAGACTATTGGTGTACGAAGCTTTGGTCGTGTGGAAGCATTCGAAGTTTTCCGAAAGAGAAATGTGCATTTTACCGCAGCTAATTTCGAAGTGCCTCGGTTTGCGCCAAGGCCATCAAACTTGGCTGTAGTTTGTTTTTTTATGTTTGCGTTTAAAAACAGTTAAAAACTATAGCGCCAGCAGGTCTTGTTAATTCTCCTTATATTAGTGTTATCTGCTATATTCTCCTTATAAAATAGATTTTCCTTTGTGTTATCTGCAAATTTAAATTTTCAGTTTGCAATTCTCACGTTGGAACTCATCTCTTTTTTGTGATTTACGCACTTGTGTATCCTTAGGGCGTTCAAGACGTTCACTGAACGACTTGAGCTTTGCGCAGAACATATATTCAAATGCTCAAATAAAGAATGAAGATTTGTCCTTGGCTTGTCCCGGAATGTATTTTTTCATATTCTAAGAAAACGCTGCATGTTTTAAAAGAAACGCTGCCTTGATTTAAATGCTTTGGTCGTGGTTGAACAACTTTTGGATGGCGCGCCTGACCAGTTTTAACACGTTCGAATCATTGCAAGGCTTTCATCTCACCTTAGTGAACGCCTTGGCTAAAATCAGTAAACAAAGAACGGAGAAAAAAGAGTCAGCGCAGTGGCATGTAGTTTTACAAATGGCAAGACCAACCTCTGGTCAATGCCGGATTGTGACGTAATAATCGGCCTTGCTCGTAGATATCAAGTTGCTCAATAGTCTGGAGCTTCTCAGCAAGGAAAAAAGCTAATGCTTACCTTTATACATAGACGGATCCAGGGAAGGGTTAAGGGAGCTGAATCCCCCTAAATCTTTTCAGACACGTTTTTTGATCGATGGTTCCCGACTCAGAAACGTCTATTTGGGTTATTTTTTGGATAGAATGTAAATAAACAATTTCTTGCACAGGGATAGGGACAAAAATGTTAAATGCAAAGCCTATTTTGCTGAGTTTGGACAGTCCGAATGGCTTATTTCACTGAAAATGAAACTTCTAATAAGCAAGTTTTTATACAAAAAAAATATGGTCCCACTGTTACATAAACCGCACGTAAGTATTTGAACTCTTCTTTCATTTCGGTAAGATTGGGCTTCTTGTGGACACAAGTTAAATGAGCAGCAGACTACGGACAGAAGTTAAATAAGCAGTAGACCATACTATTTTTTTCTTACAAGCTTTCATGAACGAGTGCAGCTCATTTCATTAGCTAAGCGAAGACATCAAAACTAGGCTACAACAAACTTACAATGCAATTAACTACAGGCTAGGTTAGAGCGCTTAGTATTAGCATAAATTCCATAACAGTAAATTTAACTGTAAAACGTAGCCTGCATGTCAGGTAGGCTAAAAATGAAGTGCGCTAGATTATAATCTGATAATTATCTGTAGGCTATGCTAAAGATGATTACTGATTAGCATCAGACCTGCCAGCAACAATTTTTTGGACAAATGTTCAGCTCAGAACGAAATCAGATGCTTTCTCATCAACCCATATTCTGCTGTCTCTAATAAAATTTTTTCAAACTGCTATACAGTATTTCTAAAATTACCTTACCGCGACATAGTCGCCTTTTATTCAAAAGATTGAATGGATGAGCAGGAGAAGTGGGTCATTGACCAGCTGCAAACTACAAAATTAACATTTCCCGCTGTGAGGTGGAAAAACATTGTCTGATCAATTTCAGTGCCCTTTTGATGCAATAAACACCTTTCAGGACAAAACGAGTTTTTTGGGATGATTTGTCTCTACGCGTACCTGCTACCTAGTGGCGTAGCCAGCCCACAAATTTGGTTCGGGAAAATCTTTGGACTTTCAGCGAACAACAGTGTTTTGTTTTCGACCAAGCACAAGATGGCAAGAATAGCTAGAAATTTGGGGGGAACGGCCCCCTTGCCCCCCCTGCCTAAGACTATACGTTTTTTCGACCATCAAGCCATTTACTAAGGTCAAATGGCTGTGAAATTCAATAGCATTTTGTTTTAAATAGCTTATGATTGATAGTTTGCCACTGATTGGTGGGTATTTTTGCATACAAATTTCGCCATTTTGAGTAGATAAACGTGATGTGTAATAAAATCGGAATGTTTTCCGAAAATAAACAAATTTTCAAGTCCGAACGTCAGGAACTTCTATTCCATGCACATCTGCAATTTTCGAACACAATACGGCATGGGTCTTGTACAAACTGCCAACAAAGGTTACTGGCAGAATTTCGGTTCTCATTTGTGTATTTTTTGTGTCACTTTTATGCCTGCCCCACGCGTTTTTTCCGCGCGGACCTGTGTTTGTTTTGCTAATAATAAAAGTTTTTTCGACAATCAACGAGTTACTTTTTCAAGGTTAGATAAGTGTGAGAAGAATTTCTGAATTGCTGTGAAGGCCGCTTCTGCTCCGGAAACGTCCCGATAAGCCTGGGTAATGGTGAGAATGCGGTTTGGCCAAAATCTATGTGGGTATTAGCCGTGTTTATTAAAACACGTTACCTGAGCAGTTGGGTCTTCGCCGCTATGCACTCAATACATATCCGGATAAATTTGTCCCTGAGCCTCCCCCTAAAAAATCCTGAATCCGCCCATATTTGTACCACCCATAAACAAGACCGACTGAGTTCACTGAGCTTCTATTGAGAAAGACACTTTAATACAGCAAAAGCAAGCGTTTTACGATGAAATTATCGAAAAATGTATTACTTTTAAAAATTGAAAAAAGGAGAAATAGAACTGTGTTAAAGATAATTCGCAGCGTGGAATGTGTTTTAGTGTGTTGTCGCAGTGTTAAGTGTATTTTACTCTCCTGGCTCAACGTGAACCATAGGCTTCATTTTTTTGCGTTGCCACACTAGTGTTCCGTGTGTTTTACTCTGCTGAGTGCTGTTGCAGCATTGAGTGCTGAACAATGGAATGCTGATAGTTTGTGGTGAATACCAGAGGTGTGCGGACTCTGATTTTTTTGAGTCCGGATCCAATCCTGTTTTGCAAATTTTGAATCCAAATCCTCTCCGGATCCGGTACCAACTAGATTCAAGGAATCCGATTCCTGTTTGAATCTGGTTGAATATCAGTAAAGTAAGCAACCAGTAACGTTTTTCAGTAAGTACAAAATCCACTCCGGATCCGGCTACAGGAAGGAAAACCAAACTCCTGCTCTTGTTGGACGCAGCCGGAGCCCGGATCGAAAAAATCCGAAATCCAGTCCATGCACACCTCTGATGAATACGTGTACACCACCTAACGGCGATAGTGCGTTTAGGAAATTACAGATGTCGAGTCATCAAAATCTACCGAAAGCGTGGCTTGGAAATGTGAATGAAACGTCATGGCGTGACAAAACTTTAATTAGGCTCGACTGGCGGTAAAATCATAAATATATGTTAAAAACTTGCCGAAGTTTCGATAGTTGATGCAGCTATCTTCGTCAGGAAAGACGAAATGCTGTGAAATTCAAACACGGACATTATAAAATATGTGCGCTCCAGTTGTCACTGTGCTGATAAGAACTCAGGAGGCGGGGAACATTCACCCACTTTACACTGCACTCTTATGGGATTAGCGTCGGATTGGGAATCCCACAAATCACTCAAGCACGACCGTGAGTGTCTCACAGAGCTGCTTGAGCGCGCATTTTTTCAACCAGGGGCGCAGCCAGGATTTTTCTAAGAGGGGGCTGAAATTATGGAAGCAAAAGCTGTGAAAAGGAAAAATTGCTTGTGATAAGAATAGCCAGGAAAGCACATATATTGTGGATAAACAGTTGACTGTACTCACCACGAAACCTGGGGTCCCTCCAACTAAACTGCCATCTTGTTTCTCTGATTTCTTTCATGACGACTGTAAAACTCAACCACCTTGATTACATGTCTCAGCCGAGTTTTGTTTTGATCTATGATTTGTTTCTACTGTCGGAAAGCATATTTCTCACGTCCACGTTTTCTTCATTTTTGCAAAGTTTAAGAAACGCATCAAACTTCTCTGTGCAAAACTGGTGGTATTGACGTGTTTGATGAGACTTTAATCTTC
>Ga0210059_1002403_pt1 | contig 29287 bp, 16 predicted proteins | sample Ectturendosymbi2_FD_188042 | JGI IMG/M metagenome (GOLD analysis project Ga0210059, IMG submission 188042) | Ecteinascidia turbinata endosymbiont from Florida, USA - Sample 2 (SPAdes) (version 2) | ecosystem: Host-associated > Tunicates > Ascidians > Unclassified | place: Key West, Florida...
CCATCTTTGTATAACAGATTGACCTGAGAATTTAGCGTGGAGAAGAACAAAAATTCACCACCAAACATTCAGAAAATTGCGATGACGAAATCGTACCCACACCAATAATTATTAATCAAGGTGACTCGTGCAAATGATCACATCAGAGTGCGAGGAAAGAGTCCACCCCGAAGTACTCATAGCAAACGCTTATAAAATACGCATTAGGAGTAGTTCGTGAAAGTCGCAACAAAAGAGTCCGGCAAAATTCCTACGTTGGCTCTTGATACACTTACGTAATCACAGTACATAGCTTCTGTAAAATATATCATGGAGTCATATCGAGATTTTGAATCTCAAATCGCAATTAACTCACCCATTATAATCTTTTTGAGTTCGGGTTTGGTGAATGTAGTATAGCATATTATTTGGCGTTCTGGTTCTATCCACACTTTCTCGGTTTCATACGAAAACGGTAATGGTGGATCGTCCCCATAGAAAGGGTTTGCATTCGCAAAACTGGAAAAAAAACATGAGCACGAACGACCAGCGATGCAATCATTTTCCAATATGCTTACTGACTGCGATTCTATGTTGAACGTAGAAGTAAAAGGATAAAGTGCACTTCGTTTCATAACAGAAAGATTAAAATTATTTGAAACAGTTAGCAACAATCGCATTACAGTTCTAGTGTCTGTACAAGCGGAAGCTCAGCTCGCCTTATCGCCCGTTCCAATCATATTGAACTTTAAAGCGCGTTGGTTTTGCATCAAAACACGTTGAATCTCAATAAAATATCAGCAAACAGGTCGAATAAATCAGGGGGAAATTCTTCGTTGCATAGACGCGGAACTAACCAATTGTTTTTACTCACAAAGTCGTATCATACGTGATTCGGAATCTTGATAAGTCACACACGCATGAGCGTCGGAAATATTTTTTCCAGGGAGGGGCCATTATTGGATTTTCCAAAAGTAGCCAAAAAGATTTTTGCAGAAGGGCTCAAAAGTGGCAAAAGTTTATTTTAACCCCTCGAAATTAAGAAAACAATCTTTTTTGTTAAAAAGTTGATGGGATAATGTCAAATTTTTAAATCCAGGGGGCTTGCGCCCCCCCGACGCCCATGCACATACGTTTAAACGGAGCATCGAGCAGCTTTAAATTATAGCCATTCAGACTTGCTGTTTGAAGCTGATTTAAATGAAGGAAAATTAATTGGATTATGAACTGGTCTACTTGACAAAAACTATCTTGCCGTTGGGGTTTTAAAACGTTCTATCTTAACGCAACACGAAATGCCTTGTCAACCGACCATAAAATTGTTTGAAAAAAAATTGTTGCAAACGTTGAATCATTTGTGATCATTTAGCGAAACTTGATCTACACAACACGATCAACATGAACAGAAAACGGTACATATACAAAGCCGTGCCAGTGCATCTTGCAGTTAGATTTGGTCAAAAAACTCACTGCCTCGGCGCATGGCTGGTGCATCTTCACATTGCTATGGTAAAAAACAAAAAATACATCTTGCTAAGGTTCAGAGAAACTAATAATTAAAAAACACTACAAACCTACGAATCAAACCAGTAAAACACCGACCCACATTGTCAAGGGCACCTGTTGCCAAGTCGAAAAAATGTGAAAATGAGCCAAACTTTAAATAGCTAAAAACAACAACTATCTTCGTCTGAACAAGAGCGGCAATAGGAAGTTCGGATTTCTTATATATTGTATCTCCAACCACGAGTGTACAGAAATACATGCGCCGCATGCGGCATAAAGTCAGTGAGAAACCCATGCTTCATCGAAAATAAAACTCGTAGACCACGAACTAACTGAACAACAAAAAAAGCGCTGGTTTTTTTAATCCGTTTTTTTAAACTAAAATGTTTTTTTTACTCCGAAGATTACAATTGCTTTTCACCCCTAGATGGGGCGTCACAAGTGGTCTGCTGGTGCCCATCTGTGGTCGCTCAATGGCATGAGACAGGCGGCTGCTTTCACAATGAACGTTGCATTGGTGGCAAGTCAATGGCAGCACCGCGCATGAAGCTAAACACCCATTAACGATGAGCACATCAGATCACATAAAACTGCGAGCCAATGAATGAATGAATGAATGAAAGATTACACAGGACGAAGCGGCATTCTTTTGTTATTAAATTATAGTTAGTCTGGAAATTCTTGGAACTGCGGAATCCGAGCTAGGTATCGCACTGAACGATTCGTCGGGTACCTTACTTTCTTTCAACTGCCAGGAAATAAGCTGTTCAACTATTCTTCTGTCTTGGCTAGGGGCTTGGTTGCAAATAACAAACGGCTCGGTGTTCTGAACCATGATGGTAATCTTGCAAACGCAAAGGTACCATTCCATGACAAGTGACGTCTCCTTTATCGGCAATCACAACATCTTCACGTTCTTTCCGTTTTTCAAACGGCTTCCGTTTTGAGGTATGAGAACATATGAGACGGTTGATGGTATTCGACAGATTCATTCAGCTTGCTTCGAACGACGTTTCTTCCACATCAGGGGACTTCCCCAGTTCGCAGCAACAATTCTCCGGGTTTTCATGCTTGTGTTACAGCAAAACGAAGTCCAAGCCGTTTGATTCTCCAAAATGATTCGGACCGCGTTATTTCGTGCATAGTAACGCACAACTCTCTTTCGCAGAAACAATAACACACAACAGCCAATGCTTCGAACAAAATCATATTGGACGTTTAAAAGTTTTCATTTTTACCGAAGATCATAGGTTGCTGCGTTATTGTTTCTTACACAAGATTTCCAACTTCTTTACTGTTCTTTGTTGAAGGAATTTAAATAATACGTAGCTCTTCTCACCAATTTTGAAAACGTCGGTGCGTTTTCAAAGATTTTTTACGTGTTAGCGCAAGCTGAGCTTTAGCAAAGTATTGGTTTTTCCGTGGTATTTTCGAAACAGAGTAAAATAAAGCACTAACCAGGCACTTTTATAGTAGATCCGTGGAGGTGAACCAGTTTTCAGTCTACCCATGGAGAAACCCAACTGTTCTATGGTTTTTGCCAACCCTGTGGCCGGCTTATCACCAACTCTGCCAGCAGGAGTCTCATCCAATCCCACACATATGCGTCCCCGGAGAAACGTCCCCGCTGTTAGCACCACACTCTTCCCGTGAATGGTGCTGCCATCAGCCAGAACAACACCCACGCATCTGACAAAAAAGAAAAAACAGAACAGTAGTGATAGAAATGGGATACAGATGTAAAAAGACACCAAGCAAACGGCGTGCAGATGAGCTTCTTTTCAACAAAGCGATGGCTTCACAAAGTAACTTAACGTTGTTGGTTTCAAATGTGCTTTTGCATGAACCTCATAAAAATAGTGTTGGAGTGTATTCCAAAAAATAAGTTATTGTGTATATATCTCATTACAAAGTCTAGGCGTATGAAATGAAACAAGCTTAATGTGTAGTACAACAAGATTTGCTAATAAGAATTAGATATACGTGGATTTTATTAAAAAATTCACTGGAATCTGCGCTTCCAGGCTTGCTCATCTTACGCACTTTCTGAGACTAACCCAAAATTTCTTGCGGAACTTTAATCGACTATCTCTTCTAATACTAGTGGTCATCAGGCCTGTAGCACAAAATTTTTCGCACCCCTGGAAAAATGTGTTGGACATCGTTCAAAAAATTTGGGCCCCCTCAGCAAACTACTTGCACCCCTGGTGTCCCTAGCTGGTTACACACCTGGTGGTCATCCAGATCCCTGGACCACGCACAAATAACATTCCCTTTTCTGTGTTGTATCTCACAAATCTGTACTGCGCTTCGTGCTTTTTCAGGTAATCCTCTTACAAATTCACACTGTACAGTCTTGCTCGATTGTGTTTGAAAGCATACTCTAAAACACAAAACAACTTTACTATTGAAGTGAACCCCATTTCTATACCTAAAAATATAAATCCATGAAACACAAAATATAGGATCTTAGGTTGTTTTTGCACATGCTGTTAAAATTTGAGGTAACTGAAATAAAATTGGTCAATTAATAGATTGCATAATAATGACAATTTTTGGGACACCCTTGCACCATCAGGTCCCATGATTACTTGACATGTTTCAAATAAACAACTCAGAAAAATTTGGAAGTAAATCAATGAGCAAACTAATCCAGCACAGACAGCTCCACGTCCAAGCAAATGAGGTACAGAAAGAGCACAAGGCATGCCGCAATGCAACAGTTCAGCAGTTTTAGGTGCCCTACTAACGTCTACCAGCTTCACAAATGTGACACGTAATATCCAAGGCGCTTACATTTAAGTAAGTTCATGGCCAGCCTGGACAGAGCAGTCGCCCACGTTTTAAATTCGGTATTATCTTCGGTACCGAGGTCGCCGAATTAACCAAATGACCTTCCGATTGATTCCAGTCTTTTTTTCCACCTTATCCGATTCAAAGCATTCACTTAACTCAGACCAAGTTTCCAATTTCCTCTTCTACCTGCGTTCTCCATGTTTTTCTTGGTCGTCCTCTTCCTCGTCATCTGTTTATTTTGAAGTCCAACGCCCTTTTCAGAACTTGATCGTCATATTTCTCAAAACATGCCCATACCATCATACCCCAATTGCTCATGCCTGCTTATCCACTGTATCTTGTAAATCCAACATACCCATCAGTTCCTCTGTGCTCATCCGGTCCATCAGGTTGACTCCACACATCGCTCTCACGATACTTCTCTCAGTTCTTCTCAAAATCGCTATTTCATTTTCTCTCAAACATCACATTTCACTTCCATACAACACTTTGGAAAATGTTTTCCTCTACCTTCAGTGGAAAGCTTCCCCCACTTTGCAACTCACCACATTCTCTAAATTTCATCCATCCAAACTCTTGCCCTTGCTGTCACTGCTGCCCCACATCCCCAAACGGCATCTACCTAATCCCCAAATAACAGAACCCTTTTACATTTTCAACCCCATGACATAACTCTTCAACTGGCTTCACAACCTTATCAATTCCTTTCCTACAACTTTGACAAATGAAATGGACTGACAATAAAAGACATTGATTTTCATTCATTATACTTATGCAAGTGTATCTTGTATGTGAAACGTAGCATTCTAGATCGATTGTATTTGTTCTTGAACATTTATTGCATTTACTCGATCAAAGCAAAATTACACACTCACTGTGCTGTACTTTCTGCTGCTGTAATAAGCCTGTTACATTTCCCACACCACTAAAGGTGAAGTAGCACAGTTCGACTGTCCTACACTGCAACAAATCCAAAGCTAAAGGATAACAATCTGAATTTCAACTGCATGCCATTTTCTATTCTTTTACGTCGTCATTAACATAAGCTGCTTCAAACAAATATCTGCCACCAACACTCTTGGCAATGTTAATAAGCACCTGATTGTTGCATGAAAGTGCTTGAATATGTATTTTCACAAAACAAGATTTTAATGTCACTGCAGTTGGTTTGAATCAACCATCAGCAACAAGAAATTGCAGTAATTTGAAATTCTTCCAGAAGATGCACATATCAAAATTGCACATAATGAGATTTGCTCCAACATTGTGATTCCTTAACAGATCCATTGTATAATTTCTGAAATGACATCAGAGTTTAATAACTTTGAGATGTTTGGCAAGCAATATTGCATGGAATGCTCACCAGCCTAGCCTGTTTTAAACTAATTAGGTGTGCCTGTTCAAAAAAAGAAATTTTATGGACAGCTTTAACTTTTTGAGTTATAACACCCTGGGCATCTGGCATGGGAATTTGTATGAGTGGTAAGTGATGTGTGATTTGCAACAGACATTATTTCATTAACATTAATTCGATATCGTGCGCCTGGCTCTAAGCACCAGTCAAGCTCAAATATTGGGTTCCTTTTCTGATAGGCTGGTATCTTTTACCTGGCATAATGCTAGGCTATCAATTTCTAATACATCTGACCAGACCTTCATAGGTGCTGCTCTAAAGAACACAACAGCTGTTTCACACCCAGTACCAGTAAGTTTTCCCATTAAACTTGCAATCCAGTTGTTAATTTTGTATTATAGTATCAAGAATCATACCAATTAAGCTTTTTGCACCAGGCGCTTTACAACTATCAGGCGTTACCACACATAGTTTCAAAGTCTCATTGAAATACATATAACCTGCATTTTGCTTCAGGGTTTAACTCCCTTTCTTCCAGGATGGTGATCTCTTCTGTAAGAAGATCCTCAACAGAACATTCTACAACATCTAAATTTGGATAATTGAAAATTTCATGCTGCATATATTTCCTGCCAAATAATAATAAATAACAAGACATTACGTATTGAAAATTTAATTTTATTTAATGCAGCAAATCCTGAATATTTGATGAGCACAGTAAATTTTTTACTTTCAAATGTATACACTATCTCCTGTTGATTTTTCATTATATTTGTATCTGCAGTGCAGTCAGAAAAAAAACATGAGACTAAAATCTGTAATTGTGTGAACACATGTAACATCAAACTTGGCAATGCACCAGGCCAACACATAACTACAGAAACTCACTTAAATCCCTGAAAACAACCAGGCAGCTTTACAAAGAGTCTGAATTTCAAATAATGTCAAAGAGTCAAATACTGTTATGCTGCCACAGCTCAACTGCATAAAATTACAAAACCGTAAAGAAATAAACCATTCTCTAAGCTGCATCTCTACCTTGAATTACAACTGTATCAAGTGTTTGTGTGCAATTCATAACCAAATAACAGAAACATAATGGAAAGTAGATGTTGTAACTGAATTTTTATGTTGTAACTGCATTTTTATGCTTTCCTATCTGCAACATACTGTTATCAAAACATTGTCACACCTGGAACCAACAAGCTCACTTGTACAAATTTCTGTCAATTTGGGCTCTTGGTCCCCAAACAGCTGGTCCAGCACTTCTGTTCAGAACACGGTACTGAATGCCAGATAAGTCACACACCCTCCCACATACACCATCCAAGGCATCCACTTCCATCATGAGATGACCTTTGCCTATTCCTCCAAAAGATGGATTACATGACATCTCACCTGTGACAAGCAGAAAATCAGACACCAAAAATTATACACACTTTCCAAAGTATGTTGTAACAGACCACAACCGCTACAATAAAAATTATAAGGCTGCAAACAGAAGTATACTATGTATGGGCGCTGATTTATGACAACTGACTTTTGTACACCAAAACTTGATTACTTTAAATAATATGATCCGAACAAATTAAACCTGTATGATCTTGTATTTCCAATCAGACTGTAACAGTTATTTGTGCTGAAGGGCTGATCATCTAGTTCTGCATTGTATATTGCTGGTATTTTATACTTAAATAGTCAAACAACATTAAAACTACAACAGTTGTTATAAAAGCTACAAGCCATTGATGCCACATTTGGCAAATCAGAAGAACATCTTATCATAATCATTACCAACAACTCAGACAGTCAAGACATTTTAGATTATTTGGGTTCCCCTCCAAATGAAACATTAGCAGGTCTGATTCAATCAAAAACCTGCCCCAGACATTTTAAACTACATGGAAATTTATCTTTGTAATGCAGTTGGAAGTACCAACATATACTAACAGTACTATGTAAAGACACAGTATTAAAGACAGTGAAGAAGATGCAAATTTAATACAGGATGTAAATAAGTTCACAATTATGCAGGTACAGTAAGGGTTAGACCAGCTATGTCCAACCCACGGGCCGCAATGCGGCCCAGATGAGGGTTTTGTGCTGCCCAGTTTAGGTTGTTGCTGTAATAAAAGTATCCTACATTCTGACAACTTGTCCTTGTTTTGATAATTTTGAATTTGACATTTTGATGCAGGTGGTCCTCAGTGCCACTTTATCACGTCTGCTACCATTGCAGTTAGGATTTGAACATTTTCGGTATATTCACTTTTAAGCCAAATTTTCTTTGCTAAGATCAAAGTAAGCCATGCAATGTGCGTCCCTCAATAATATGTCATTCAATGTGCGGCCCTGGTCAGAATAGTGGCATACGTTTTGGCTCAGTAAGCCATATGGGTTGGACATAGCTGGGTTAGACAAAGATTTTAGCACAGGATTGTTTATGACTGCAGTAATGCAGGGTGCTTTAAAGCTTTAAAACTTCAGTTCCCCTGAAGTATGGGGAAAGGCATCAGCAAAGCAAAGCAAATGGATGGACTGAAAGACAACGTGTAGAAAAAAAGGAAAAAGCAAATTGTTCGTCTGGACTTCTAGTTTCTCTTATTTGCTAAAGTTGTCAGTAAGAAAGATCACTGGAGCCAAAGACCATCACAAGACACAAAAAACACCAGCACTAAAGAATAACTTAACTAACCATAAGAAAATTGCCCATGACCAACAAATAACATATAAAATATGTTCTTCTGAGTCTTGTGGACATTCCACTTTTGTGTGGCAACCACAGAAAATACCATAGCATGGTCAAAAAGAAAAGCTACCCTTGCAATCCAACAGGATCAGGAAGACCCAACATGTTTCAAGTACAAACTGTGGAATCTATGTGGCTACATGTTTGATTTGTAAACCACAAACAAAGAACAAGTTTAGCATTTTGTGGCTGATCATTGGAACATTTGGCAACAATCCGTAGAAAAAGCCCAGGTATTTCAACACTTTCTGTTGGCCTACGTCTCTTCATGCATTTGCTAATTACAGGATAAATACCAGGCTATGTACCAATACAGTTCTGAACGTTTGGATGCAGGCTGTTATCTTTTTCTCTTGAAATTTCATATATTTATGTATGAGAACTACGAAGAGAAATAGTGGATTCAAAAATGTAAGCTGTTGTTTGAACTTCAATTGGAAGTTTTTTTGTGAAACTAGCATAAACATGGTGAACTTTCAAAACCTGCCTGGTATGCAGCCTGTTGTTCAGGAAAACTACCTGGTATCGAAAGTGTTAATTAAGCGTTTCATCACGAAGCACTCATACATAAGCAACCTTATGCCTCTCATATCCGATTACTGCAAAGCGATGTTAGTGCAACAACCTCCATACAAAAAGCTTGAATGGTATGAAGATAAATGCATGCATTGCACAAAAGCTTCAATCCATTTGGACTGAATAATCTTACCAGGTATCAAGCGATCGAGTTTAAATTCTAATCTACTATGGTGTTTTTCTACTCTTGGTTCCTAATCACCTGGTTCATTTAAGTGCCATGGTATGTTCCAGAACGTAACATACTTGGTTTCTTTGCACGGGGTGCCGTAATTCACTTTTTTGTCTCATCAACAGTGTCATGCTAATCCTTTTCGTCTTGTAAGTACACTCTGGAATGTCCTACTACATTGCTATCGCATTGCACAATGTGCTATATGTCTAAGAGAGTCTTATTGTTTTCTTTTATCTCAACTTGATGTGACTGTTCTCTGGATCACTCCTTTTACTCCTAGCATAGTGATAGGCAGGGCCATGAGAGCCACTATAGTGGCTTTAGGTTGACTTTCAGTCATAACACAGTGACCAATTGCACTAGAGCATTATTTAACACTTTGGTGTCCGGCCGAAAAAAGGGATTTTCGAGAAAAAAACACCGAAATGCATGTGGCTTTGCACGGGAATTTCTCCGATCCGGTAAACACTACCGACCCGGTTAAAGGCTCAAAAGACGCAACAAGTCTTGTAGCTTGCACGTGAAAAAAAATTTTTGGGTAGGGGGTGCAGATTTTTTGAGTGACGTCATAAGTGGAGGACTTTTAGGCCACCTTTACCTGGCCCAGGCCTCAAACCGTTAGATGGTAGTATTTCGCTAAAGCTTTTATTGGAAACTAGGCTACAATCCTAGCCTTTTGATACTCTGGATGACCTGCTGGGGTTTCAGGTTCAAAAGTTATGATCTAAACTAGTAAATATATTTGACTCATTAGCTAATTAACTAATTTGTTTATTTTAGATCATAACTTTTGAACCAGAAATGCTAGAAAGTTGATCAAAGGCTCAAAAGACTCGGACTCAAGCCTAATTTCCAATAAAAACTTCAGCGAAATACTTTGGTCTAGCGGTTGGGCCCTAGGCCAGGTAGCATTAGCCAAAATGGCCCAAAAACTACTTTACTTATGACGTCACTCACAAAAAATTCACAACCCCACCCAAAAAATTTATTTCGAGTGCAGACTACAAGACTGGCCGATCCGTTTGAGCCCTTGAACAGCTTTCTAGCACAATCGGTGGAGGACCTATGGCGTTGATAAGGCAACCGAAAACTGCTGGTTTTAGGCCGAAATCTAGGTATGAATATATTGTATGTCGGCTCTCAAAGTGTTAAGGGCTCAAAAGAAGCGGATTTTTGTCCAGTTTCTTGCAAAAAACAGGTGAATTGTTTTTTTTTTCACAGGGCCCCAAAAATGCGTTTTGATGTCTTATTTTTTGGGCATTTCATGTTTTTTTTAGTCATGTTTTTGTAGTGTTTTAATCAGGCCTAAAAAAAGGGGTCTGTTGTGAAAGGGCAGCTTTTGATATCACTTTTCAGCGTAAAACTACACTTTCTCTTAAGACTAGAAATCAAGCAATGAATTTTGCAATGTTGCCGAAGTATTATATCGGCAAAATTGTGCCGATATACAGTATATCAGCAATATTTGCTCATAAAAGCCGCTACTCTAATTTTTTGCACAGAGTGTTCAGAAACCCAAGTTGCTACTTCGTCTACGATTACTTAACAAAAATTCTCTGTTATGATGTGTAGTCATCTGACTGTATCAAGTAGTGTGCAATGTTCAGACCACTCCGCAATCATCACAATAAACTGGTCTATGACATAACATTCGCTCTCAGGTTTTGACCGGTAAGCAGATGGCTGCCTGTGAACAAATCCGTGGTTTTTGGCTATCTTAGTGACCCAGATTTGAGCAGAATTCCATGTTATACGCTTATTCATCACACTGAAGTATTGTCTTTCAACTGTGGTTTGAGTGTTGCAAAATATCGGCATCGGTTATTACCAATGAAAAATAACAGCATCGGTATCGGCCCCAAAAAAGCTTATCGATCGAACTCTACCTAAAATCCAATCAATCAAACTTGATTAGTATGGCTAGTAGCCTAGCACAACTAACTATTTAGAATAGATAGTGGTATTGACTTCATTGTTAAAACACACAAGGAAAGATTTCCAAATTATCATTGCTTTTGGTCACAGCGTATTTATCACATCACAATCAATATTTGTTCTTAGGAACATGGTGCTGAAAGATACTTAGCTTGTCGAACATTCCCCAAATGTCAGCCATACAGCAATGAGAGTTGTTTATCCATACATACATACACTTATAACATCGAAGGTAACAATCAGCTGCACATTGCACAACTGCATCTGTGGCACAACTGCATCTGTGGAGCGCTGTCTATCAAAGATGGCAGTGTTATAAATATGCATGCGAAATCACTGCAGAAAAGAATGATTGAGTTACAATTGCTCTGATGATTTTTCATCATAATGTAAAAGTGACTTAGTTGAATCAACGTAGGGAATTTTGCGCAGAAAACAACATCGTTAACTGCTCAATTCTAAAAAAGCTATTTTCAAAATACAACGCTTGACTGATATTTTGTTCAGATAATGCGACCACAATTTCTAATGCTAGTTGTCCTGCCTTTCATTTTGAGAAATTCCTTGTAAAAATATAGCTGAAGTTTAAACAAATCCACATTACTTATTTGATTTAGTGGTAACCCAGTAGGTGTAAATAGCCGATAAAATTTAGGCCGAAACTACAAAACAAAACGATCGTGATTGGACACTGTCCTCTTGCCATGAAGCAAAATATTACAACATAGCTAGCTGCGTGTGCATGGCAGTGTATGAGCTTCTGACAGCTTGGCTTGCACTGGAGTTGGCACTACCAGAAGAGGAAATTCTGAAACACATGCGTTCGAGGCAATATCACTTTAAAAGTGTTCAAAACGTAATTGTTTCATATCATTGCGCAGGCACCATTTAGACAAGGCAGGGCCGTTGTTGTTTTATAATAGTACTATGCAATGTAAGAAAGGAAATGTAGGCTGTTGCCTTTTCCAAACCACCTGCATTTAGAGACCTGCAGTGACAGCGTTTGATATTTTATCATCAGTTTCAATGCTGAGTAGCCTACCTGCAGTACAAAGGGGCCTGTCATGACAGGCGGACAGACCCCCTGGATGTGCCTCTGAGTGTCATTGTTGCGCTCTGACTCACAGTTTTCCATCTGTGCTTTGATCTCCTGAACATGCTACAGTAGCTGGGAAAACATCCTCTTTGTTGCTTCGCTTGCATCATGTTGTAGTTACCTTTGGTGTTGCTCAATGCTGTCAAATGTTTTATAGCTTTAACATAATCATGCTGCGTAATAGGTTTTGGGATGGTTTTACTTGTACTACTTTGGCTGAGACCTGTCACAACTAGAGATAGACCGATATATCGGGCTGATAATTGGGTATCACCAATATATCGGTATCGGTCAAAACAGTCGATTTTATCGACCTCAGTATATGTTGTCAAAAACGCTTTTGTATTCCTCATGCATCCAGACAACTTGTGCTAGAAAGCACAATGAACCAAGTCAAGACAGTTATCTTGCAGCAACGCAAGCAGGTGCGTTTTCATAAACAAGCAGACAAGATGAACCCTGAAGCACGCATCAGCCATCGCAGCTGAAACAAAAGCATCATCAGATTAATTAAAAATCATAGCAAAATATTTAAATTGATGCAATTTGAAATTTTTAAGCTCATAAGTCTTGATTTTTTAAGTTTTTGAAAAAAGGTAAGGCATAGAATACATTATAGTTTTGATAATCAAGCAGAAAATAAGATATAAAAATTTTGGAAATATCAGTCCATCAATGGCCAATCAGCCCTAAAAAAGTCTTCAGTCGATCTCTAGTCGCGACTGTCTAATAACCCACCTTGTGGCTGTGTCGATGAATTCTTGCAATTACGTTTGTCACTTTTCCTGTTCTGCATCATATTCCACTATCATTTATTTGTTTATTATATCACTATACACTTGATAGTTTGTTTTGTTCTGTTGTTCATATGGTGGCCTTTCCTTATCCTATATTTGAAGTGTGTAACTGGTGTTGCATTCTTGCAACTTAAAGTTTCTTGGCTGTTAGCTCTTCCATTTTATACTTCATGCCGCTTGCAGAGCTAAAGATGCTTGCTCAGTAGGTGAAATATATACTTAGTAAATATCATAGTGTATGATCCATTGCTGTGGAAAGATTCTTTTTGATATATACTATAGGTCTAGTACATTTCTTTTGAGATTAAAGCATGTTACCAGCAACAACAAACCAAAAGTGGAAGATAAAATAAATCATTCTTATTTCTATCTTCAAATATTAACAACCTTCAAACCTAACATTTCAAGGAATTCAAAATTGATGAAATTTTGAGATCTTAGTGTTGTATGTTGGTTTAAGTCTAGAACTTCTCAGAGACTTTTAAAAATCTTGCAAGTATTATCTTAAAAAATGAAGTTTGCTGAAAAATAAAAGTTTCTAGAAAAGTCCGAAAAAATATTCTTTCATGAAAACCCAAATGATTAAATTTCTTACCAATAGTAGCACGTTTATGTGTCAGTAGAACAGTGGAAGCACCAACTCTAGCAGCAGCAGTGGCTGCTTCACACCCTGCATGCCCTCCTCCAATCACAATGACATCATAGCGCTCTGAACCAACACCAGAAGCTTGCCTGATTGAGATTTTCATACTCCTTGTAACAACTTTCAAAACAGGTCTTGACCACAAAAACTGGTTAAGTTTCATCATGGTAAAATTTCATACTAAAGACTACAAAAAAAATGGATTGCCTACAATAATAAACTGTAGCATTTTAGGATTTGGCAAATCCTTACATTCAACACATAATACGCAAAAGCACTGCTTAATACAAAGAACAGTCACTGTAACACACACTGACAGTCAAATGCGGTGGTGACAAATATCAAAACCAGTTTGCTTATCAGTAAGCAGATCGTAAAGAGTACAGTTGTACACTTTGCAAAGCACTGCATACAAATTTTAACTTGCACATTCCCAATGGAGTAGTCAAACCTCAACAAAATTAGCTTATGTACAAGCGTCATAGAATTGTATGAAGACTAATTCAGACCAATAAGCAGCATAAGGTTTCAATTACAAACTGATACTCAAAGCTTTTACGGTGGGTTTTCTTTGTATTCAAACTTTGATATGGTTCACACCTTTGCTGCCATGTGGATTTAGCTGTAAATCCTGCATTTTTGCTCCGCTTTGCAACTCCATAACTTGCCATTCGATTGTGTTAGTGAGCTATTCAATCCCTCAAGACTTGGTGAGTCTTCTAGTTTGCAATAAAAAAATAATTGGGATTTTTGTGGGTGACGTCATAAGTGGGGTAGGCTCCAAGGTTCAGTGGAAACTAGGCTAAAATCTGAGTCTTATGAACCTTTGATTGGCTTTGTAAGGTTACTGGTTCAAAAGTTATGGCTAAAAAAACTAAATCTGGGTAATATTAACAAATAGTTTTATTTCCCAAATTTTGTTTTTTTGCCCTAACTTTTGAAGCAGAAACCTTAGAAAGCCAATTAAAGGTTAAAAAAACTTGGATTTCAGTCTAGTTTCTAATAAAAACTTGAGCAAAATACTTCCCATTTGCATTGGACACCCACGACCCAGAAACCTGTGTTAAAATGGCCTGAAATCTATCGCCACTTGTGACATCACTCATAAAAAGCTGAAACCCAAAACTTAAAATGTTCTTTTCATTGCAAACTAGAAGACTTGCTGAGTCTTTTGAGGGTTTGAACAGCTCTCTAGCACAATTGACTAGTGAGTTATGGGATTACAAAGTGGCACAAAAATAGCAGCTCAATGCATGAATTAAAAGTACAATATATTCATATACCGGCAGCAAACATGTTAATTACTTAAAGTGAATTAATGATAGGATAAGGTCTATCATGAATGTCATCATCTTGTGCAAAGAAACAATATGGTTTGCAACGTCCTTCAATGCATGGTATGAAAATAACCACCGTAAAGCATTGGCAACATAACATGACTACAATCTAATCTACTTGTACTTTTTTAATGCAATTTTAGTACAGCAAAACGGAGAAACTTCAAAGTTTAATGTATATACTTAACTATTTTTTGTCCATAATAGAAGATTACTCAAGATTCTAAAACTCTTGAGCCTTTAATGATGGGCAACTTTATGCTATAATAAATATATCTTCTGTGTTGTTCACAAAACTGCCAAAAGGTATTCAGCACAGTGCTTGACTTTCTCAACAGATTCGTGAATTTTTGAAAGTTTTTGCACAGTAGCAGAAGCATCCAAGGAGCGGGCAATTGTTTGAACTACAGTATCCACTCCAATTAAAGTACCTAGTGCTACCATGTAACGAAATGCTGCTTCAGAGGAGACAGGTCCATGTGCTTTAAAACATACCAACAATGCCGGGATACTATTCATGCGGACTTTTTGGCAGTGTTCTTCAACTGCTGCAGGGTTCTTTTTCATAACAAGCACAGCCAAGTTGATGAAAAATGTTGCAACAGCGGTTTGTGTGGTTTTACAATTGATGTCACTAGTTAATGAAATAAAAGCACTAGAAGATAAGGCAGCCAATATTTGATCATGGCCTGCTAACAGGAATGCTGATCCTTCATCAGAGAGACCAAGATTGCACAGGGCTCGGATAGCAAGCAATCTGCATGTTGTTGGTTGTTCATTCTTTGGAAATAGTTGAGTAAGCAATAACTTAAGCAACTCATTTGCCCAGTTATTGCAGATATACGCACCAATGGCAGGTTTACGCACAACAACCAAACGAAATAGATCAATAGCAGGAAAACATACAGATTTACTTCCACCTAGAACTGCCCATAAAACTTCAATTTCTTTAATCTGTGGGTTATGATTTGGCTCCACAAGTGCTTCCAAGGTTTTAAGTTCATCATCAGAAATCAAGTCATCTTGTATCAATTCTTTCAACTTGCTCATAATACTAGAAAGCTGTGCATTTTCAAACAAAAGGAAAGTACTCTTAGGAAAGAACATGTTATGTTCATTTTCAGAAGATAATTCCATTTTATTATGCGAACCAGCAACATAACGTGAAGGATTAAGTAGTGGATCATTTGTAGATCTATGGGTAGCAGTTGAAAGTCCTGAGTTAGAAGGAACATATCGACCACTGCCTGTAAATGGATCGGAACTGTTGGTATGACCTGTACTTGGTCCTGCCCTAGAATCATTTTGGGGAACGTAACGACCATCCCCAGTGTAGGGATCTGAGCTCTGATTTGAACTATCAGCAGAAGCACTTTCTGGAATATACCGTCCGCCACCAGTAAATGGATCAACATACTCCGAGTTTGTTTGAGCATTCCCTACAGTATGTGCATTTTCAATAATGAAGTTGGCTATGGTCTCCAAATGCAACTGGCTTAGGTTATGTTTATCAATGAAGTTTTGAGCTGCTTGCCATGGATCATCAGTCATATTGTATGGCAGGTTTAATGGTGGCTTGCCTTCTTCAATGTCAATTGTGAATAGATAATCATACTCTTTACCTTGATACATGGTTTTCTGTTTACTCTTTGCACTACCAACCATGTTTCCAATTTTCATCCACATCTCATTTGCTTCACTCCACTGATACACTTCAACAGTTGAGTCTGCAGCCCGAACCATTCGAGTTTGACCATCACGTAAACCTGGCTGCTGGAGAGCTTCATGACCTGGCAACTGATCAAGATCGACATCATTTTGAAGACCGCTTTCTGCTTCTGGAATTTGAGCAGAAGCCAGCTCTTCTTCAAAAGCAAACTTCATTGAAGAAATTGCAGTTCTAGAATCCAATCTTGTGAAAATTCTAATGGTGCCATCACTACAACCACCAGCAACATCGCCATTGTTTAAAAAAATACTTTTCCATACAGTAGGAGCAGGAAGTGCTATAGTTTGCTTGGGTTGATTTTCAGATATATTCCATACTCGCATTGTGCGATCTTCACCTGCAGTTAAAAACTCTGAAGAATGTGGTGAAATAAACACACTATAAACAAAGCTTCTATGACCGTAATAGGTCTGCAGGCACTGACCTTCAACAGACCATCTTTTGACAGTTGTATCATTGGAGCAAGACAAAAACTGAGTGCTTGAGATGGCAGATAATCCTCTCACACAATCTTTGTGTCCTTCCAGCGTTTGAGTACAACAGCCTTGTCTCCAGACCTTAATGGATCTGTCAGCTGATGCTGTTACTACTACTTCGTTTTCACCAGGTAATTCAATCACACTCCAAACAGCAGCAGCATGTCCTGTATATGTCACTATACTGTTAACTTCAAATGGGTCCACCTTCCACTGTCGAGCTGTTTTGTCCCAAGAGGAACTTAAAATAGTTCCAGAATTACCAGCAGAAAGTCCACATACTGTGTTTGTGTGGCCTGAAAGTGAACCAACTATTTCACAGCTTTTGGGATTATACAGCAAAATTGTGTGATCATTACTTCCTGTAACAACTAATCCATCAGGATGATTAGGTGATGGTGCAACAAACACAACACAGGCGACAAACTTTTTATGCCCTGTGTAACACTGCATTTCTTGGAATTCATTTTGATCATTTGGAGCAAAAAGTTTTGCTGTCATGTCACGTGATGCTGATAGAAAATGACTGTAATCATTCATGGTAGGACACATATCACGGACATCTGATTGATGAGCCCTTATGGTTGCTGAATATTTGAAATATTCAGAGGACATCTTGACTCAAAATTTCTACACTAAACAGTTATAGCATACAATATCTGTAGAAGATAAAAGTTCAAACGAAAACCCAAATATAGTAGACATAAATTATTTAGTTTGCAAACGTATTATCCATCAATTATATCAAAACTTACATTCAAAATTTATATATTCAAGATTAGTTTGTAAGTTTTTATATGTACAATATAACAGCTTTATTGTCCTGATGTTAACCATAAAGAACTTTCGGCACATTAAAAATATAACTGATCTAAACCAACTGTAGCTGTGATCTTATTTTCTTTGTAAAATAAACAATGACCAAAATAAAATTTTTGATTTTGAAAGACAGTGTAAACAAGCACAGGTCATTGCAAGCACACTTAAAAACAACTGCAATTCAATTGCTAATACCTTCTAAGTTTAAAGACAAATATATTTAAAGCAACAAACCAACAGGCAAAAAAGATGTAATTTCAAGTGCTTTCTCTATTGAAAAAAACAAAAAATATACATGTATAAAATAGGATAACTTATTTTTTTCATTTATCAGAAAAAAACATAATCAATTCAACCATGACTAAGTCATCACAGATGTGTCTTAACACTGTGCCTGCATACTGGCATCAACACCATGCACACAAATGACTGAGCAGTATTTAGAGTTTAACAATTTTGGTTTGCTATGACACATGATATAAATGATCTGCATTTTTCCAAGGCAGTGCATAAAAAATGACCATATCCATTTTTTACTTTTGAAAGACTAAAAACTGTATCAAGCGCAGTGTTTGATCTCAACCCTAACCCCTAATCTTAAACCCAGTCAATTTTCAGCTGAACACCAAATCAGAAAACAATTAAACATGTTAGTGGACAAACTACGATGCACTGACAATGAACATATGAACAAAACCTGTTAGAAGTGCATATTTACGAAGGTATGCGCAATGAAAATATATCCCTTGACATAAGGTATGCCTACCCTCAATCATGCATAGCCACATGGCAGCAGCAATGCTCATGAGAACTGCTGAGTCATTGCATTGCACAACTTAGAGTCCAACCGTAATTTAACTCTAAACCAGGGATCAGCAACCTACGGCATGTGTACCAGCCCATGGCACACATCTTAGCGATCTTATGGTATTTACAGGTGTCTAATAGGTTACACTTTTGATGGGACCAGTTTATTTACATTTTTCGAAAGATTAAAAAACTTCTGGCTTATAGTTTTGGTTTAGGCTCTTTCAAGTTCAGAGTTTAGCATGTTACTAGCAAGTGTAGTGCAGTCTGGCGCAGGCTCATCGTGTGTTAGTGTCACATGACAAGCAGCAAACAAACAATTTTTAAAAAGGAAGTGGCTATGGATCCACCTTGCATGACGTGGTTCGAATAAAACGTTGAGTTTGTCACTCAAGCAGCACCGTCCTGGTAGCATAGTGGTAGAGTTTGCGTCTGCTGTGCCAATCGTTTTCAGTTCAACTCCCACCTTGACGACATTTGTTTTGGGAGTAGTGTTACAGTTTAGGTTTACATTTGGACTTTAGGTTTAGGGTAAGGTTTACTTAAGAGTTTAGGTTTAAGGGTTAAGTTCTGTGGTTAGGTTTTGTGGCTAGATTTCATGGTTGGATTTCGTGGCTAGGTTTAGGTTTTAGGTTTGAAACATAGGTTTAGGGGTTAGGTCAGTGGTTCTCAACCTTACATGTTTTTTGGCACCCTTTCAAAGACCCTCAACACTTGTGGTCCCCTGCTCATCAATAGGGTTTTGCAATATCACCACAGAGCTATTTAGTAAAGGCCTCTGCTCGTGGCTCCCGGAGAACCACTCTATGGTCCCCTAGGAAGGCCGACGGCCTTGATTGAGAAACTCTGGGTCAGGTTTTGGGCTAAGGTTAGGTTTAAGTTTTTGGTTTTATGTTTAGTACATTTCTACAAAGCCTACTGCACTCCCGCCATGAGTTAAAGTCATGTTACAAGTGGCGGATGAATAAGGTTTCAAATATGAAAGTCCACAGACAGACCTGTAGCCACTGCCTTTTAACTCTTTGGCGTCTGGCTACTTTTGGGGATTTTCGAAAAAAAAACATCCCAAACTCACATGGCTTTGCGCGGGAATTTCTCTGGTCCGGTATGCTCTACAGACCCGGTAAAAGTCTCAAAAGACGCAGCAAGTCTTCTAGTCTGCACTCGAAAAAAAATTTTTTGCTTGGGGGTTTTTTGTGAGTGACGTCATAATTGGAGGACTTTTAGGCCACCTTGGCCCACTTTGCCTGGCCCTGAGCGCCAACCGTTAGGTGGTAGTATTTTGCTGAAGTTTTTACTGGAAACTATGCTACAATCCAGTCCTTTGATACTTTGGATGACCTGCTGGGGTTTTGGGTTCAAAAGTTGTGATGTAAGTAAATAAAAATATTTGACTAATTAGCTAATTAATTAATTAGTTTATTTTAGATCATAACTTTTGAACCAGAAATGCTAGAAAGTCAATCAAAGGCTCAAAAGACTCGGACTCGAGCCTAGTTTCCAATGAAAACTTCAGCGAAACACTTTGACCTAGCAGTTGGGCCCTAGGCCAGGCAACATGAGCCAAAATGACCCCAAAACTACTTCACTTATGATGTCACTCACAAAAAATCTGAACCCTCAACCAAAAAAATTTTTTTTTCGAGTGCAATCTACTAGACTGGCCGATCCGTTCAAGCCCTTGAACAGCTCTCTAGCACAAACGGCGGAGGAGCTAGGGTGTTGGTAAGGCAACTGAAAACTGCTGTTTTTTAGGCCGAAATCGAAATACGAATATATCGTACGCCGGTTCTCAAAGTGTTAAAAAATAAAGGTCCACTGGTGGACCTACAACCACCGCAAATACCCTAAAATAAGGTTACCATATATGATGAGGCACAATTCCTGACATATTTTTGTTAGTCACATTGGCCAATTTTGCGATAAAAATACTTTTATTATGGTATAAATTCCGGATGCATCCAAAGCACATAGCCACCGTTGCTTTCCCGTGAGAGTAAGATAAATACAAAACCACACGAAAACAGCAAAAACTATTGCATTCTACTGAACCAAATGCCTGTCGTTTCTGAAAACAGCAACATTTATGAAAACGAAAAATAGCACAACATTATTACACAATAAGCTACAAGTCAAATACAAGAAATAAAAGTAAAACGATTTACAAAAAATTACTAAGTTTAATCTTTAGCACTAAAGAATTCTTACGGTGAAAACATCGCGTTTAGATTTCATAAAATGCATTATTCAAAAATCCCGGACATTTAAGCACTTTTTAACATTTTCCCCTGATGCATGTTTGGCCACTAAAATCCCAGACACGTCCGGGAAAAACCTGATGTATGGCAACCCCACCCTAAAACCTTAACCCTACTACAACTGCACACCGAATTGCAATCAACCTTCGAACTGGTGCCAAAATTGTCCAAAGCATGGAATGGCGCTGTGGTAAGATTGTTGGTAGGTGGGGTTCCATGGCCTCTCCAGCATTAAGAATGTGGGCCACTTACCCGGACACTCATCCATTACCTCCATTCTCAAAAGGTCATTTACTCGCATTGGTCTCCCCTCTGTCTTGGAGCCCCTTGACATGACAAATGACAGAAGAAGACCTAATGGTCTGACTCTGAACCCTTGATACATAGGCAAGAGCTTTATATGGGATGCGACAGTTGTGGACACCTTTGCTGTTTGCTCTGAACCACTACATAACATTGTCAGCACTGCTAAACCAAGCAGTGTAGCAACTGATGCTGAGACCAACAAATTCTAAAAATACATGATAAAAACACAGCATTGTAAAATATCACACTTCACTTGAAACTCTTGTCCTGAGGCCTAGAAAGAAAAAAAAACTGTAAACCTAAAACCCCCTAGCAAAGATGAACGGATTTAGGTTTTTTGAATCTAATCCAACAATATCATTTCAAAATGGAAGTGTCTAAGTAGCCAGCGACGATTACGCAAGGTCAACTGTTAGGTAGGCAGCACGCATGTGATTCAGCACATAATTGTGCATGGTTAGGTTTAGTCATCACCAACAGAAAGCAGGTTCAAACTTTCTTTATATCATTGTAGGATAAAGATTTATGGTAGAATGGTGGTCTTGGAGGTCATATCTGCATCATGCCCGATTTTCTGCTACGTGATTACTTAGGGTGCCTGCCTTGGTTGCAATGTCAAGGTTACAATTTTAGCATCTACACTGATAATCATGAGCCAGGAGTTGCTAGGTACAATCTTTTTTTTTGTTTTATTGCTTCCAGGATTTGCTGTAACAAACTGTATGCACAAGATAATTACCCGGCACAACAAAAGAAACCAAGGATTACGCCTAGCAACTCCTTGCTTATATTTAGTGTAAATGGGCATTTTTTTAGCTTTACACTTTTAGCTTTCAGGCTGTAGCTTTAGATCTAGGGTTTTTGCTTTAGTTTCAGGTTTACAGTTTTAGCTTTCGGGTTTGCAAGTTTAGGGCTTTAGGTTTAGAGTTGTAGTTTTAAGGTTTTAGGTTTAGTGTTTTGCATAATAGAGTAAACACAGGTTTATAGTTGCAAAGGCTAGCCCATTCAGTAGAATATTCTTTGCTTGATTGACATGAACAGTGATGTAGTTGAGACTGTAACCTCCGAGACCAAGACCTGGCTGCAACTTTAAGACTGAGACTTTGCCATAAAAGCCAAGACCGAGACCTAAAAGTTCGAGACCGAGACCCCATTTCTCTGATGGTAATTAAAGCTAACTCCTTGAAAAATGCTGCAAAAAATATTTGGAATGTTGCCAAATACCAAGATAAAGGTGTTTGACTTTGCTATGCTTCAATAAACTTGTTTTACTCAAACAAATTTGTAGATTGTCTTGTTTGTTAAAAAACACTACCAACCTTTTTGTGCAAGAACAGTAAGTGATGCCCTGATGAAGCTCCCATGTTCTGGCCTGCTACTCAGTACTGAAGTATGTTATTTGAGAGGTAGTATCTACTTCACCGACAATATTCTGGCAGCTACAAATCAGCTGGTGCTGTACTCCACTGCAGTGGCGTAGCGATGCTAATCAATGTAAATGTTGCCACTCTGTTGTTGCAGGAAAGTACTATATTTCATGATAAAAAAACACTAGATTCACCAACAAAAACACTAAATTACAAAAGCAAACTTACACACATTGAAAATGCGGTGCAATGCCAAACATAGACATTGTGCAACTCATTGTAAGCCAGAGACAAAGAAAACGGAAGACAGCAGCAACACCTGTGTTTGTTTGTACAGGTCACTGAAACTTTTAACAGATGACCACAGTAGTGACTTTACAGCGGTTTAATTCAAAACATAGATATTATATTGGCTTATGTAATTCAAGATTTAATCAGGCAGTATTTTTAGCAGATACAATTGCACTAAATCGAAAGGTCTCAATTACAGTTACAATTACACAAAATATTGTGCAAGTAACTACATTCAGCTCACTCATAAAAAAACACTAGATAGCCACAATAAAACACTACCCTAGTACATTAGATGAAATGAAAAAACACTAGATCTAGTGGAAAAACATTAGGAGTGGCACCACTGATGCTAACTGCCGCCTGGCCAGAGTCGACAATATAAATGCTTCCTCTATCCACTCCTCACATTTGCTTACAACAATATAAAATGAAAGAAAATCATGTATCATGCTTATTAGTTATTATAACTATAAGGAATCATAAAGTATCTTGAACATCACAATCAAATACTCACAAACTGAAAAAGGTCTTGTTTTTAATTATCAATTATAATATGGGTTTTGCTTTCTATGATTGTTCACCCCTTTCTCATCATTACTTTCCTATTTTTCTGCCTTCTTTGCATAGCCTATGCATCATGAGTGGTGAGCGGATATTGATTTTTTAACTCCTGATCCATATCCAAAAATTTGTTGAATGTCCATATCCAATCCTTATCTGAAAATTTCTGAAATATAGTATCTGATATCCATCCGTATTTGAATGCGACACTGGTTAAATACAAAACAAACAGGCAGTGGTTATAGGTGTACAAGTGGACCTTCATTTTTGAAAACTTATTCGTCTACCGCCTGTAACATGACATTAATAATAATCCATGACAAGTGTGCAGTAGGCTGGACTACGCTTGTTGGTAGAAACTTAGTAAACCTAAACCTAACACTTATCAAACATAAACCACACATTTGACTATTAAAGTTTGGACACTTTTGAAAAAAATAAATGAAAACAGGTACCACTACATTACTACAATGAACCTGGTCCAAACAGAATTCCTGCTGTGCGAATGGTTGTCGTTCGGGCTCTCAGAATTGTTGTTTAGGCTCAGGCTGGGATGATAGAGACAACTCTTTTTATGGGAAAAAATTTGATGTAAGCTACAGCACTTTTTAAATAAGTTTTGAAAACCAGACACAGGTTTACAATTTGGGTTGGGGTTTTTGGTTACTTGGCAATAAAGATCCGCTAATCCAAGGATACATAGTCTTTGTCATGTGACCAATTCCACCTGCATCAGCTAATTGCAATAGACAGAGCTCCACCATTCAATCAATTGATAAAATAAAGAAAATATATTTTGTAACACTGAGTAGATCACACTCACAGCATAAAATATGCTGTAGTAAAACTATGCACCTCACAAAAACTACAAACTCAAACTGGGTTGCATGTAAAAGGCGGAGCTCCGTAAATAGCGGAGCTTGGCTGCGAAGGTTTGATGACGTAAACGGAGTGGAAAAAAGTTGCGTTGCAAAATTAAAAAAAGGAAAAATAGTGAAGGAAAAATGTTGTATCATTGCAACTTAATATGCGTTTCACCCAAACATGGAATACATGGAAGTTTGCGATGTTTAAAAATTGTATACATTCACAAATGTCGAAACCTATTTTTTGTCCCAGAACCGTTGTGAAACTCAGATAACCGAAAATATTAAAACTTCAAAATACACTTTTTTTACCGTAGTGTAACATCGCCTTTTGCAGTAAAATTTTTTTGCTACCGTTTACTCTTCATTGCTCAACAAAAAATATCAGTTTTAACGACTCCGGGTATGTCATCAAACCTCCGCAACCAAGCTCCGCTATTTACGGAGCTCCGCCGTTTACAGGCAACCCTCAAACTGTCTTTTCGCAAAGGTTAATTGCACAACACTTGAGGAAGCATGTTCAAAATTCTAACCAAAAGGAAACGCAGCTTAATGCAGGAATTAAAATCGATTAATCGGAATCGAGATGCTGGCTTCAGATTTTCAAACATTTTTTGGTTCTAGACCCAATTACCAGGGGGGCAAAAACACGTTTTGCCCCTCTGCGGACACCCATGAAACTAGTCCACCATATCTGTTTAAAAACAAAACATCCTTGAAAAAATTTCAAGTAATCTGGCAACCCTACTGCAGACTCACGTTGCGAAACTTGCGAGCGCATTGTTCTATTGTAACGTAAAAATCTAATGTTAGCTGCTGTTGAAGGCAACAATTTGACGTTAATTAGACTGACTCCAGTGCCAACACTGTTCACTTGCCATGGCAGCAACGTTACGTTGGAAGTGCTGAGTCATTGCCAAGGTTGCAGATCGGCCATTTCATGGCAAATATTGAAAAATTTGGCCATTCTTGAAGTGCGCTGGCCATGAAAAACACATTTGGCCATTTGCCACCATTTTTTCAGTTTGTTACTATGAAATGAAATAGTTTGTCTTTTTGCATTTTTTGGACGATTTCATGTCGCTATTAGAACTATACATGTTTTTGAAAATTTTGTGCGCGAGGCAATTGCCTAGTTGCCCCTTTTGGTTGCGAGACCAATTCTAGATATGTCCTTCAAATCTGACCCATTTGTGTTAAACAGTTTGAAATCAACTTTTCAATCCAATGACAATACTAGAATTCCCTTGATCTTGTGCTTCAAATATATTAACAAAAGAGATAAAAAATCCATGAACTGCATACCCTTTACCCACAGCGCAGGCCACTATAGTGGCCGGTAAATCTTTGATCAGCCATAACTCTTGAACGGATCGGACTAGGGAGCCAGTGAAAATATCCCTGGATCTACGAGACACCAAGGAATTGAATGAGAAAGACAAAAACCTACCTTGACCTTTGAAATATTTGAGAAAAATCCATATTTCTTATTTGTGCAGTTACTGTACTAAATTTTTGGCAAAATTTCGAGAAAATCCAAAACAACGTTCCTCGCATCTCCTTTAACCTTACCGATACGGTTTTTGCACTTCGCCGATTGCCGGAATACTCAAAAACACGGTCCTTTCGAAAAAGTCGGATCAGGCCGTTTTGGGGGTTAAATTAGGGGTACAAAGTGTAGGTTAGGAAAATTGACTATTTCTAGATCACGTTTTGGAATTCAGAGAACATAATACAGGGGTTAGTGACTTGTTGAGTGGCTTGAAATGTTCTCGGAGCTATTCTGAAACATTTGAGACCGTGATTATCCTGCTAGCCTAGTAAGGGGTTGAGAAGTTATGGCCTAAAGTAGACCCTAAAAACGGCTCAGGCACTTAGTGGATATTTTGATTTTATTCACAAATAAAATTTTCCTGTCAATATTTTGGCTTGAAATTTGGTGGGATACTGTAAAATACCCAAATACACCTTTCTGCAAGTTTGGTGGGGTTGGTGGGTGCTGGCTGGCAGAAAAGTGACTTGAACCTGTAAATATCCTCGAAATCCGAGGTTTTGTCCTCTTGGAACCCCCACCAAAAGAAATGTCAACTTTTTTGATCATCATTGCAAAGGTAAGATCTTAAAAAACATTTTTTTGTAGAAAGTTTTTTCCAACGTGTTTGGTTTAGGCTCTGTAGGCTAGTGGATGGACGCAACTACGTTTTCTAGCCTAGGCGTAAAACGGCTTTTCCCCGAAAATGACGTCACAGGTGGCCGTGGCCTATCTCAAAATGTGCGGTGCTGTCTTACGGATCCAATAATAACTTCAGTGATTTTCTAGCTCAATCCGTTCAGAAGTTACGTTCACTCAATGGTTTACTGTGGTGGCTGGCACAGGTGTTAAAGCGTTTTAAGTTGATGACTACATTCACATACTGAAAATCATCAAGTCCACATATATGAAAGAAAGCGTAGTAACAACTGATAGCAAACATTGAGTCATATGACAAGTCTGACTTCAATGCTTGTACAAAATGTACTGACTGCAAGAGCTTAATAAGTGCTATCGGTACACACTTCAAAGCAATAGAAGACTGAACTACTGCAGTATAGTGTTACTGTAAGAGTGATGAGAAGCTTCTAACAGCAAAATTTAACCACCAGTGAAAAAGGCAGTCTGTAAAAGATGGATATCCGTCAGTAGTGAATCTTGGTTGCGGATGTGTGATTACATAACAGGTGACAACCGAAATTTTTGACCTCTGCGAAATTTCTGACCTATCATTGTAAATTAAAACTTTTTAGATAGATGTCAGACGCCTACAAGAAGCTACAGCATGTGAATAACTGAACCACTGAAAAGTATTGAATTTTGTCTTAGTCCTCAATTATATTTCTTTTGCTCACCCTAACCCGGCACACTTACCTAAACACTAAACCCTACGCCTTAATCATCAGTTTTCTCAGCGTATTTGATATGCAGAATATTAGTCTGTGCATGCGCACATGGCGTGAAGTCAGAAATTTCGCAAGTCAGAAATTTGGCTTGACACCGGAGTCGGAAAACCGATATTTTATGGTGAGCAATGACACCACCACGGTAGTAAAAATAATATTTTTTGTTAGGCTAAGCCTAATTTTAGCAACCATCGATCTGACACCAAGATTGTTCCATTCTTGATAACAAGCTCAGGTGGGACCTAAATTTTTGTTTGAATAGTTGTGAAAATATAAAAATTTGAACATGGCAACTTTTTGCCATCATATGTTTGGGGAAAAGTTATATTGAATTGCAATAAATTGTATTTTCTATTGTATCTTCACTTTTATTTCTTGTGTAACGTGTATCTTAATCACACATCTGTTGCCTATATCCGCACTGACAGACATCCATTTTTTACATTGTACCGTTCTTGCGTGTAACAAGTTATATGTGTCCACTAATATAGTGTGTCCACTAATATAGTGTTCTGAGCGAAAAGTTAGAGTATATGTTAACAGAGTTTGTTTTTAGGGCGTCTACTAGAGTAGAAGTGTCTATTTTGTCTCATTGAGGCAAACACTGTACTGGGGTTATTTTGCCATTGGCAGAACACAACTGATAGAATTTTGGAATTAAACAGGATTTTGATTTGGAATTGTCAGTTTATCGGATTTTGGTTTGGATTTTGAAACGAAAGGCAGTAGTGTCTAGGTAGCCGGCATCAGGTACGCAAGCTCAAGTGCTAGGTTGGTGGCAAGAGCTGCGCAGGGTAAACTGCAAGGTAGCCGGCAACATAAAAACCAAAACCCTAGTGTAGTGTATAGTAGGAGATCACTCGTCGGCAAGTATATAATACGCAGACAAAAGTACTCAAAAAAGTAAAACTGAAATCATTCAGTCTCTCCGACTATGGCTATGCAAGCTGAATTGTGGAGTTATGATGCTAATGATTTATAGTCACGTGACTAAGGGCATAGTTGTACGTTAGTTGCGGTTGAGGCATGGGATTTCATAATATAAATGCATTGGAGGTTGGTTAATTATAGAAACGTAAACTACGTTTAAAAAACAATTAAATTAACTGAAACATAACAAAATACAATAATTGGGAGCTACATTTGCGTAATTAATTTCCAGTGATGGAGTCTCGAGACTTGCTCTCAGTCTTGAGACGTGTCTCCAGACCCGATTTTTCAAGAATCGGTCTCGGTCTCGAATGTCTCAGGTCTCGTCTCGGTCTCAAAGGATATCGGTCTCGGACTCGAGTTCTTAGTCTCGAGACTTTGCATGAGTTATTTTTTAATGAAATCTTGCAAGAAGCAGCTCCTTAAAAACGGATTTGCAAAGTAATTGTTCAAAATTCAGCCTATCAAAGCGGTCAGTAGCTAAGTTTTCTGTGTTGTTATGCTACTATGGAGAAAACAATTTGCCCTCTACCCTGTTCAAAAATTTTTGTATTGAATTCAATAAAAACAGTGTGTGCACCAGTGAAACCGCAGCACATAATTTCTGCAACACTTGCAACGAGACGTTAGGAGTACTTTGCTAAGGACTATCTTTCAACTGTTTTTGCAAGCAGTTTTGTTATGAAAACCTATATTCAAAAGAAGTGGGAGAGTGCCAACAAGTTTCTTTCTTGAGAAACCAAAAAAAACTAGGTCTTTTCATTGAAGTTCTTTTCAAAGCAGTCTGTTAAAACACGCTGGTGAGTCAGGGATATCTAGGAGTTCTAGCAGGACCAGATTAAGGGGGAGCAACGGGGGCAATTGTCCCGGGCCCCCCGCTGCAAGGGGGCCCCCGTCATGAAATTTATTTGTTTTAAATAAAATACTCGTTTGAAATATTTTCGCGATTCACAAGCGACACAGGAAAGCAGCTCGGTATTATATTCCTATGTTG
>Ga0210059_1002405_pt1 | contig 29280 bp, 21 predicted proteins | sample Ectturendosymbi2_FD_188042 | JGI IMG/M metagenome (GOLD analysis project Ga0210059, IMG submission 188042) | Ecteinascidia turbinata endosymbiont from Florida, USA - Sample 2 (SPAdes) (version 2) | ecosystem: Host-associated > Tunicates > Ascidians > Unclassified | place: Key West, Florida...
GTAAATACTGTAGGCAACTTCTCCAACGTTTTGATTGAAATCCTGTTCAGTAACGGTTGAAAACAGTCTTTTGCGAAACTCCCAATCCCAAACTAAGTCTCCACAATGGTGCTCTTTTTGTCTTCGGCAAAAGCTTCGCAGAGATTTGACTGAAATCTAACTTTCTGACATATACACTAGCATCATTAAATTGTACGCTGTCTGTTTCTGAATACTTGGCAACCAATGTTACAGCAAAGCCAGGTACATTTCTGCACGGAACAAATCATGGCTGTACTGCGGTCTCTCACATGTGCAGCTGTAATACTCTCACTGTTACAAGAAAATAATCTTTCTAACAGTATACCACACAGGGTAAAATGTCGGACAGCAGCAGTTAAAAGTCTCTAGAAAGTTGAAAAATGCTAAAAATTATTTTATCGAAGCTAAACTTTATAAACTAACAGAATCAGTGATACCACACCAAATTCTGTTTCAACATGAACTTGGCTATGTGTTGCCTATCGTCTAACATTTGAAAGCTCTTCACATAAGAACGTGACAAACATCACTTTTATCAGGGTTCTTTTTTAAGGAAAAATGTTAAGTACCCGGTATGGATTTGTAGGGACCCGATTTCTCTGATTCTAGGGACCCCATTTTCTCTGATTCTAGGGACCCGACTTGAAATTCTAGGAATCCGAATCGGGTCCCTAAAACGCCTTAAAAAACCTGCTTTTATTTTTGAAACTTCTCCGAATACAAAACCTAAAGACAAAAAAGTGGGGGGACATGGCATATTATGTCTCCCCCGTCTGAAAAAGTGGGGTGGACACGCCCCCCTGTCCCCCACCAAATTGCGCCCATGAGCCAAAGAAATATTTCAGTGCAAATTAACAAAACTGCTTAAGCAACCTGTCTTTAGCTTCTAGTTAGTCGAACCAGATTAAAGCAATAAACTGACGATAAAATATAATTAAGTGTTAGTTAGGGTGACCTTTACCTGAGGTAAAAGCCGTTATGATAGAATGGCTATAACTCGACCAACCATTGTGTCAATCTGAGGCGACAAGTGATCTTAACTTTAATGCAGAGCCGTGGTAATAACCGATTGTGGTTCCGTTTCCGCAACTACACAACTATTTTCATCCGTTGTGCAGACCGAGTGAGTCAAATATGTGCAAGTTTGTTTAGACCTTAGAGGACATGTGTAACTTTCCCCAATTCACCAAATTGTCTTTATCATGTTTGTGAAATTTTTTAATCTCTAAATAGCTAGCTAAATGCCTAACGTTTTAGGAAAGTAAGCTTATAGCATAGGGCTGAGTAGTGTACAAACATGCTGCCGCAGTCGCATTTCATAGCGTGCAATTATAAAATCCAAACATTTTTCAAAACGCGTGGAGAGACTCTACTGTAGTGGTCGGCAACATTTCCCTCGTCGCGGGCCAAAAATAAACTCTGCAGGGTATGGCCGGCCGTACTAATTTTCTACGAACAATTCCGTTCCTTTACTGTTTATGATGTTGCTAAAACTTGGGAAGTGATGGAATTTGAATCAGATCAAACTCATGATTTCACAGTTCATAGCGAAAACCCAACATACATATGAAATACAGCACAATTGCAGCACAGTGCGGTTTCTCAAAAGAAGTCCCCCCTTAGTATGTATGCAATACAAGAAGCTGCAAGGAGGGCAAATTCATTAAGCATTATATATCCTAATACCACTAGACCGGCCATACAGTTACTGCACTACAATTTTCAAAGGGGATGCGGGCCGGATGATTTTGTTTGGCGGGCCGTAGGTTGCCGACCCCTGCTCTACCGTTTACGTTTATCAGCTACATACGTCAGTTAGTCGCTCAAGAATTGGTTGACAACAGGATCCACATCCTATATGCGTGTACAATTTGTAGAAGCCTTGCTTCGGAAGTCGGTGTCTTCGAGTAAAATCTCTACTCCGCTTCTATTGAACTTGTGTTGGTGTATATCAGAAGCGTGTAAATATAAAAATCGCAATCATAATGGCGGCCATGATAACTTCTTGCTCAACTACAATATTGGCTGGAAAAAGCATACAGCAGATCTTGCACTTATAGCAACGGGATTTTCGCAAGGGCTTTTGCAGGAAATTTTTATGAGCAAATGGTGGCTTTCATCCAAAATAAAGCTTGGAACTTCACTAAATGCAAACTTTTAAACTTGTCAATTCAATTTAAAATAAACTTTTTATTTTCCAGCTGAAATCTGAACACAATTGTCCAGGAAAAAAAACGCCAGACAAATGCACGTTGTATGGATGTTGCTTCAAATACAAGGGGCATTAAATATTTAAATGTTGATACTTGGTTGTTGTTTTCTCCCATATGAAAATTTCTGGCTACGGGCCTGTAGTTAGGGGTTGTTGAGAGCTTATAAAACATTGCATAAGTTTGCTTTAACATGCTGACAAAAGTTAATGACGTCATATTTAAATGCTTGTGACGTCACAGTTCCCAATTCAAACCACAAAAATTTTCTTTATTTTTTGGATTTCCATTTGTGTCCCCCACTTTGAAAAACGTTCCGTCACCCATGTCTGGATTTCAGCTGCCCGGGTGTGTAAGAAACACCTCTGGGCTAACTATGCAGGCTGCATTGAGGAGGCCTACTTCCTGGTAACTGTCACTCAGACTGAAAGCAAGCCATTAGCGCAGGGGTTCCCAAACTTTCCCCGTCCGTGTACCCCTTCAGAATTTCGATAGATGAGCGTGTACACCTAAACATGGGCGCCGGAGGGATTTTTTTCAGGGAGGGGCCAATGGTAGATTTTCTAGGGGCGGGCCAAAAATATTTTTGCAGGAGCGGCCAAAAGTGGCAAAATTACATTTTCACCACTCGAAACTAAGAAAACAACCTTTTTTTGCAAAAAATTGATGGGAAAATGTCAAATTTCAAAATCCTGGTGCGGCCTTGGCCTCCACTTCCTAATCCCATGCCCCTGAAACTTCTTATGATAAACAGGCTAAGGAAGATAACAAAAATATATTTACCAATAAGCATGCAATGATTTTTCAAAATATTATTCAATTATATTTATTTTAATATTTTAATCTTTGAACCAAACATGAAGTCCATAGAGCACATGCACGCACTATCTGCACAACACAGATTGATAATAACAGACACAGAACATTTTGTATCGGCGTTGGTGGTAGGACCACAGGAATACCGATACTTGTTCGCTAACCTGTAACACTTCGTACAACACCACATTACAGACACTTTCTCAACAAAGTTGTTGGCTAAGTCGTAACACTTGGTACAACACCACATCCAAAGTTGGACGCGAAAATCGCATGTTAAGAAATAGAATCCAACCCTGACTAAGGCCTGGTGAAGTACGAATGGTTTGTGGCCTGCACACATACTCAAACTAACACTGTAACGTCCGGGCACTCAGTCACAAAATAAAATGCGGTGGTAATGTTCAAAGAATAAGGACTAATGCTGGTATAAACAATCTGGCTGCATCAAAGCGCACAACCATACATTGTTGGACTTTTTGCATCGTTCAAGAAACAGGCACACATTTGTTTTAATAAGGCCTCAAAGGTAGGAATGTTACATTGAACTTGGTAACTACTAACACTCGGTCGCCACGGCAGGTTGTACAGAGCCCTGCAACCAAAGTTATAGGCCGCACGCGATCAGGGGATGTATGCCTTTCTGAAATCACACCAATAATTATGATGCATACATGGACCTGCAGAAGGAACGAATGAGTACATTTTTCACTGTGTTCGAACATCGGGAAAAAGAAGGTCGCAGCTTGTTTACTGCTTCATATTGATATCGCATTTGTCTCTGAATGTCTTTGTCATCTGAGAGCTCAATATATAATGCAATCCCCAAATTTTTGTAGCTGGAAACACATTTTACTTTTGTACACCCAGTGTCAACAATGGGATGGCCGTGCTTTTTGCACCCTCAGCCTTAAACATCATACAAACAGTTTTGCTGCAGCTGAAAATAATTTCATGCAATCCTGCATCAGCCTGACACACTTCTAGTATACTTTGCAACCCACGTACACTTGGACAAAACACCCAAAATGTAATCAACAAAAGTCAAGTTTGTTGATTACATTTCACCAATATAACACCCCGTTTTAATGTTGCTTAGTTCAAGAGATAAATCATCCAAATATACAGCAAAAATGTATGGACGCAATACGCCGCCTGGTCTAAACCCATTAGTAACATGAAATGGTTCGGAGAAATTCATATATATATATAAATATTTTGAAATGAATAATGTATAAACGTATTCTTCCTTCTATTGCTAGCCTTAAATGTACCCATTCAGATAGGCAAATGTACCACTTGGGGTACATGTACCCCAGTTTGGGAACCCCTGCATTAGCGGATGCGCTTGTTTGAGACGTTGCGTTAGTTAGACCATACAATTTACTGTACTTCGTGGTCAAGCTCAGTCTTCAGCTTGGTTGTTGAAGCTTTTATGAGGAATTAAGCAGCATAACGTTCTTTGAGGAAAGGGCAAACAGTAGGTCCCAAGTGAAGGAGTATTCAGCGAGTCGCTAGTTGCTTAAGTCAAGAAAACTATCGTTCTTGCGTGCGACAACCTATCAGTGATCTATACGAGGGCGGTCCAAAGTTGCGAGCATCAAGATGCACAAAAAAGTTAGCTTAAACGTGGTGGGCCACATGATTTTAAAATTTCCGAATTTCTGATGAAGTTATTTTCACGTTGTTCACCAGTACTAAGGAAACGTTTACAGTCTATTCAACACTTTACCCTGAAAGTATATAAAAAAATCAAGCATTGTATAATCTACACTAATATAGATTTTGAAGTTCTTTGCTGGTGCTGTTTGCTTGATTAATGCTTCTATATCAATCTCCATTCCAATTGATTGAGTTCTATTTCATGCTTCATAACAGAAGAAAGTACTTTCGCAAATTTGCCTGGTTCCACACATCCAGCGCAATCTCAGGCAAAAAGCTTTTAATTTTGGAAATTGTTCCTTGCTCAGCAGCTTCCAGAGAGATTTGTGTCTTTAATTCTTTTCTGATCGAAAAAAGGGATCCGACGGCATTTCACTTAATTATCTATGAAATTCAAATATTTGTGTCTCAGTCTCTATTTCCATGGGGCTGTAAAATAACGTTTGCATAGAAACAATTCTGCTTTATCACTGGATCAAATTCAGCAAATCGTTCATTTAGTATTCCAAACTGACATTATCGAACATCTAAGAAAAACTATAAACACTCTAGAAATTGACCCTCTTCAACCATAAGTGTAGGAACAAGCAAATTTTTGGGGGTGCAAAGGATTTTTACCCGTATTTCCCCAAACTTGCCTGAAAGAGTTGTTGTGCGACTTTTGCCTACAAATTTTCGCTCACAAAGATCGGGAAGGCCTTTTTTGGTGTGACCTCTAAGAAAGGTCTTCGTTTATTTCAATGGAAATGCTGGGACCCGTTTTTTGAAGTCAAACAACGTTGGGCGCTATTTCTGCCTGGAGTTGCAGGGATTTTGCCCGGATTCTCGGGGATTTTGTCCAAGTTTTCAGGGATTTTGCCCGGATTTTCGGGGATTTTGTCCAAGTTTTCAGGGATTTTGCCCGGATTTTCGGGGATTTTGTCCAAGTTTTCAGGGATTTTGCCCGGATTTTCGACAAAGCAAAAACTTTGGGCGTACGCTTGCACCCCCCTCCTCCTGCACCACTGTCTTCAACTATAGTACTTCTTAACATGAAGGAAAATTAGAAATCTAATTTTCGTAAAGCAACATAGAATAGCTTTAGCTTCCTGCGAAATTCTGCAATTTGTCCGAAAAACTGATATATGTTTCTATTATTTCCTTTTATTATTGTTTGTTCAAAATGTTGAAATAAGAAGCAAATCCGTTGTGAAGGCTAGTTATGCAATAAATTTGCATCGCTCAAAAGAATCTCGTATTTTTACGTATCTTCTACTTCATCTCTGAGAGGATTAAATTTTTTCGCAAGGTGAAGTAACGTTTTAAGGTGTCTCTTACGCTGAACCATCGACAATTTGAGTAGAATGTTACATCTTCACATTCAGCATTCAAATATTGCAGAAAATTAACAAAGTTTTATGCCTTTTGGCTCTATTTCAACCTATAATTGTAATCACTATGCTAGCTATATTACACACAGTGTTACTCATTTGCAAAATTTTGCTGCATAATGCCTCCTGGTGGATAGCGCTATCAAATGTTGGGCAGTTAAAGTCATTATTTTTTACAAACCAACCAATCCCTGCCTTGTTTCCTACCATTTTCAAAGCACCACCCAACGCAATTCTGGACCACTTCTCAAAACCATTATATTCAATGACGGCTGATACAAAGTATTATAAATGTCTGAAACTGCAGCTGTCGGAACTATTCTTCATGAACAGTAAAATTTTCATCGATAGTGTTGATGCAAATGAGAAGTTGATTGATACTACGTACATTGGTACTTTCGTCCAATGCAGGCTAAAGCATTTACATTGGCGAATCTTCACCCTTTTAAGAAACGTGTTCACTAAAATCAAAAAATGCAGTGGAAGTAGTTGCGGAATTTCCGGAAATAGTTTCGCTTGGGAATTTTTTATCATGACATTGGATGCCTGGCCTCAGCCTCGATTGCAGCCCTCAGATTGATAGGCTTCATCTCAGCCATGTCCTTGAAATTTTATTTTGGTTACGTTATTAGGCTCGACAGTCGAATTTAACATTTCACAGTCACCAAAAGATCTTTTGCTTTACAAGTAACCTCGGCCAGGACCAAGCGCGGACTTGGGAATCGCGAGTCTGCTCTCCTCTATGGCGTCAATCGCAAAGAAATCTTACAAATGTTTTGAAAATGTGAGACTATAGGAGGCCCACTTTAGGATGTATCAAGTGAAAAGTGAAAATAGATTAATCAATTAACCTTGTGTTATAGGTTTAGTAATATGGATGCCGCGGTTATTGTAATCTGAATCTTTACTTGAAATGAAGCTTTCTTGAAGTAGTTTAACTTCGTAGCTTATTTTTTTAGAACGCGACTGCATTGCTTGTAATTTGGACCTATGACCGTGAAGCCAACCATGTCTGTGGTTAATGCTTAAACGTCATTTTATGTGACGTCCTTGCGTTTAGCACAGCTACGTCCAACCGAAATGCCTTACTGGATAAAAACTTATGTTACCATTTTAATGTGGGCCTCACCATTGAATGACTTACTTTGTTCTCAGCACATTAAAATTTAACTTAAGCTATTGAAACCCTTCTAATCCTAACTTCAAAAACAACTGTTTGGTGCTTTTAATAATTCCCTACATAGGCAAATTTTGTGTCAATGGAAAAAAACAGGGTTGAAACCAATTTAGTGTCAGTGGAACAACAGGGGCAGAAATCAGAAAATTAGAAACCATTGTTGCACCGAGGTGTCAGTGGACACGTGGAAATCTGCCACTACAGTATAGAAACGTGATAAAGTGGCACTGAGGACTATTGCATCAAGAAATTCAAATTTAAGTTAATAAAATAAGGACAGGTCTTCATTATATTGTACATAACACAACAACGGAAACCTTCAACTGCGACGCGGGTTGGACATAGTTGGTTCACTGCCTCTGTGTTTGATTTTGCATTAAAAACCAGTATCACAAAGCTATGACTAACAAAAAAGATGTTAGATGAATACTACTAATTTGTCGACAGTGTTGGATCCAGGTATTGTGGCCTCAGGCAAAGATTTTGAGGGGACCAGCTTTAACAGAAGTAGTCACACAGACTGCTTAGTAAATCACAAAAAGTATGAAACTTACATACATCGCAGTATCGCACCATATGTATATTGCATATCTTATCATTTGAAACATACAAGAGAAACAGAAAATTGAGGTCTTTCAAAGCTTTGAAAGTATCCAATTAATTTAATGAAAGTTTTATGTTCTTTTTACCATGACAATTAATACACATAACGTATGAAGAACAAACAACAGTATATTTTATGTTTAACTAAATGAGGTATAAAAATTGCAAAATTATCAAATCTGTAATACTGCTTACGAATGAATTGTAAAGTTGCACTTTGCAAAAAGTATTACATTGGTGGTAATGTTCAAACGAGTGAATTTAAAGCATTGCTGGGAAGGAAATTTGGTAAGAAAATCTTCATGTATTCATAAGCACAAAACTTACCGACATTTTAAAAAAAGGGGACACCACGGCTTTTCAAAAAAAGGAAGGAACCCAGGCAAGTGCCTCATTTGCCTAACCCTAAATCCACCAGTGTTTGGCAACGCAAGTCCTTATACAGAAGCTCGATTGGAAATACCTTTGTTATTAAGTTTTACGGAGTAGACATAAACGAAGCCCATGTGTGATACACATTGTTTATGGTGTTATGGTGTAGCTTGCCAGCACTAAGTGTAACAGGTTGTTAATTTGAACAGATTATATTGAATTTCCGCAAATGAAATGAACCACATGTTAACCAAGCTACGCACTTTTACGATGTCTCTAAAAACATTGACTGAGGAAAGCAGGGTAATGTAATGAATGACAAAGTTTTAATGAAGTGCACCAAAACTTTTTTTGTGCTTTCTTTAAGTAACTGTAGTTGGGGTAACATTTTAAAATTTTGAGCTCACGGCCCAGAATTTTTCTGTCGGGCTTTGGCCTCTGCCTTGAAACGTTTGCACCCGGATTCAATCTTCGCCTTAGGTTCAAAAACATTCAGCTGGTCCCAGTCTTGGCTTCACAGATTTTAAGGTGTTTTTGTATTTTCCTCTGTCTAATTGGCTAGTCTCGGATTGACCTTGGCCAAGGAGGTTTTCTGTCACAGATCAACAGGCTAACTTCATGTTTGCTGACCCATGCGCCATGGCTTTATCAAGTTTCGATTTGCAGTTTACAGTTGGAGCAGCGGCGTGCAGAGGGGAGGGGGGCGAACGGGGCGCCGGCCCCGGGCATCCAAGAGAGGGGGGCATCCAGAGAGTGAAATTACAAAAATTTAAATGCTGTAACAGATGATTTTGCCTATTGTAAGTCTACTAAAACATGCTGCATGGATTTAATTCTTCGAAAATTGTTTTTTGTCAACACTAATTTTTACGTATTCAGATGCCAATAATTCTCAGCTTCTTCATTACCAGGGACCTATACTCTAGGTGTGCCGCGCACACCCAGTCAAACTGATAGTGACGTGACTTGTTCCAGATCGTGCGATCAAAGGAAAATTGCAAAAAAGGTTGAAAGATAATCAGGGTTGAGAAAAACCCGTTTTTTTTAAAAACAACCTACCTGTTTTTTAAATGCGTTTTTTGTTTCCTTTGGAAAGAAACAGGTTTTTGTTCTTTTTTGAAAAAGCACAAAAACCCCATTCTGAATTGTTTTTATTGCATCGTGTAATGTCACCATTTTCAAAAAATTGCACAATAATAACTTGTTATACCTATTATGGCATTCAAATTTGAGGGTAAAGAAATGTACCTCATCTTTTTTTCGCAGTGTTGTTGGTCAATTCACTCCAGAGTTTTAAGGTTTGGCAAGAATGCGCACAGCAAACAGAGAAAAGCTACTCCCACACTAACTCTGCAGTTTCACGTCAAGTTTATGTACATGCCCTCAACATCTATATACTGTGGGCCTAGTGTATTTTTTCAATATATGGTTTGGTATGGTCCAACATCAGAAACAGCTTGGATGCAGAGAAGGCAGAAAAATTGATTAAAATACACCGATTTTACAGAACTGAAGTAGATAACCAATAGAATTTACTCAAACTGTTCGAATTATTATTGTCTTTTTTTCAATTCCTTCAAATGTCGTTGCTTTTCGTTTTGTTTCATTAAAAAAAATGTACAGCTAACTGTATAAGTGTGCTGCTTGTTTTCCTTTTTACTTCATAGTACATTTTTCAGAGGAAAAGTAAGGCGTGGGATTTTTGTGGGTTTATTGTTTTTTAAGTGGGCTTTTTAAGAAAAACGGGTGTTTTTTGGTTGGTTCCAATTATATCAACACTGAAAAATAGATAGTTATGGACGTTTAATTGATTTTCTAAGCCAAATTTCAAAACTGTACTATTTCTACGTGTTTGATTTAGCTGATTTTATAATGCATCACTAGTTTCCCATTTCGTTTTTCGTGCTAATACAGTCGCACTCTTGTGGTTGAAATATGTGTATCATTTCGAGCTTCGTCAATAATTGGCAGTTCAGGCGGATCAATCATAACTCAAACAAGCCCGTATCTGTTCTGTCCTCCCAGTATTTGTACATGTAACAGTCACATAATAAAAAACGAAAGATTTCTTGCGTACATTATTCTCATTCTCAATTCTTGCGCAGTTTAGCAAGTTTCAGACTGTCAACCCTGGGTGTCCGCTATCCCAACTGTCAACCCTGGGTGTCCGCTATCCCAAGCATACGTTCTGATTGACTGCTATTCGAAGAGACATTCGCGCAGCCTTGTATTTATGCAGTTGTGAACTGCCCTGACATAGCACTGAGTGTGTTCTACTCCCTGTTTTAACGTGTTGCCGGATATTTTTATAGGTATGAACTACTCTGTCTTACGAGACCGCAGATAATTTATGTTCATTACAGTGACACATTGTAGCCTAAAAAACGAGTAAAGAGATTGTAGAATAATATGCACAGGGATACCGGAGAATGGAGGCATGGCGGGCGCATTTCCCCCTCTGCCCTTTCAAAAGGGGCAATGGAGGTGGAGGTGCCTTTTCATCATAGGCGTAGGAGCAGGCAAATTTTTGGGAGTGCGAAGGATTTTTGCCCGAATTTCCCCAAACTTGCCCAAAAAGTTTTCTGTGCAATTTTTACCTAAAAAAATTTGCCTCAAATACACACAGAAAGGTCTTCGTGTGTTTTTCTGCAAACCTTGGGTGCTATTTTTTGAAGTCAAACAACGTTGGGCGCAATTTCTACCCCGATTTTCAGGGATTTTGCTCAGATTTTCAGCAAATGAAAACTTTTGAAGGTGCGCTTGCACCCCCACCTCCAACGCCATTGCTCTTCATAACAGTATCACAGGTTATTTCATGGTTTAGCAAGATTGATTTGAAACAAATTTATTGTAGCTATTCGGGCACCCCGAAATTTCAGATTGATTTTCTGTAATTTTAGTTATTTAATTTTGAGGTCAAGATTGTTGATGAACTGAAAAAAACATATTTGGTAATGATTTTTTGTTTTTTATAAATTTCCATTGCCCTCATCTGTTTTACTGCTCCCTCTGCCCTACCGCTGCTCCGGCGTCCCTGAATATGCATGTTGTGTCAACAAACTTCGCCATAACGTTGGTTTGCAAACGTGAATATGACGTCATATTGTGACGTCACAAACAACGTATATCCAGTAAGAATGACCACCATACGCCACTGCTCAATACTAGAATTTGGTAGGGGGCATCCAATCAAACAGTTGCCCCGAGCATCACCAGACCTCTGCACGCCACTGCGTTGGAGTACCAAATACTTCGCTGAAGTTAACGCAGGCCTTGTTACCTCAACGTCTTAATTAGAGGTAGAAAGAGGACTTCAAGAACCAAATATACTCGTAGCAACTTATTAGCAGTTGTCGCTCATAACAATTGTTGTGTGAAAAAAAGAGGGTTTGAAAGGCAATTTTCAGGCTGAGTTTGACCCTTTCATTAGCGACGCGTCTAAGCTTTGTTCTGCATTTTCGGATGGTTTGAACTAGCCACTCATGCTTTCTCTTGTTCAAATATTAGCACATATACCGGTACACAATCCCCAGTTCATGGATGCTTGATTAATCAGTCTGATATTAAGAGATCACAGAATACACTCAAAAGAACCTTTAGGTTTCGTCCGCACATTTACATCAATACAATCTGAAAAGGTTTTGTAGAGGTTTTTAATGAATTCCTTTGTTTTTTAAAAAATTTGTTTACGCAATACATGTCTGAAATACAATTTCGACTAACTCAGATCTCACGTGACCAATGACTGCGCACCGATAACCAGGGTCAGAACAAGCGCGTTGCCAAATTTTTTGGGAAGGAGGCGACAAAACTGGGCCACTATCAGTAAAACATCAGCAAAAGTCATTACTCATTTCCAGTTGGTGGGTGTCAGTTGTAGATGGAGGACCTGGAACTCCTGGCGTTGGGTTAGACTCCACAATGGCCCACGGTTGAAAAGACAGTGGCGACACAATAAATTAAGCGGTCGAATATTAACGATATGACATTTTAGCCGCAGACGTCATCAGGAAATGCCTGATCTTTTCCTGGGGGATTCTCAAGGAAACATTGTTCGTTTGTCAGAGCTCGTCATTAATAAAATTAGGTATTTATTTAGGAAGTCTAAAGTTATTAGTTTCCTGCCTTTCACAGTCCGTTTTGTCTCGAATATCGCGGTGTAGGTCCCAGTAGTTTGTTGACAATCCCAAACAAAATTAGGTTCATGTGCTGCGTCAATTATCTTATCAGAAAACATTATGAACGTGCGGTTTTGAAAGTTTACGAAAACGTGGAGGCCTACGTCAAACAAATCAACACTTGCGCATTCTGACTAAAAGTGCATCATGCCGTTCAAGAAGTGGAAGAGAAAGCGTAGTGCCTCAAATAAGCCTTGCAGCGTGACATGACCGCAGTCAGTCAAAACGATAGCAGTTGTGAAGTACTTGCGCGATGGCGACGTGCATAAGCTGATTGCAAAACACAACGTTCAAGAAAGGTTGAAAATACAGTATATGCCATGAGCGACCCAGTGGAAAAGTCATTGTGCCGCAACCGCATACGAAAGAGTGACAAGAGAATTGCTCATGTAGGATTGCAAACCCCGCTGAATGTGTTGACTCCAAACACCTTGCTATTTACCGCAAAAGATAAGATCCATTGCAAAAATCTGGTCTAGATGGTATTCAGTTGCAGCTCCACATCAGTCGTGCTTATTTTGATAGCCCGAAGGCCAACGTTTGTTCATCCAGATACCTTAGCACACAAAACCTGTAGGGTATCTACGCACAACGTCATAGCACCAACTAAACAGAACCGTATAAATAACCTTGCTGCGTTTGCGGAAGTCTATCTTCCATTGTGTAAAGCATGGAAGCATAACGTACGCGTCTCGATCGTGATGTCGATTCAGCACAAGAAGCGTATCGAGTTGACACCCATCCTGATGAGAGCAGAACAGTTTCAGGTGCTGACTCCAAGTGTGCGTTGTGTGTCCTGGGTACACAAATGTATTTGGCATAGACAAAACGATTTAGAATGCGAATATCAATGCCAGCTTATTGTTAGTGCCAGCTTGTTTGCAGAGCCAATTATGCTTTTGAGTTTCAGTCGAGATGAACCTAGCACCTCAAAAGTGCATTGCGATTATCGACCGCGTACGAAACTAGTGCAGTTCTGATAAGAGTGCGTCGCGTATTGCTGTAAAGCACAAACGGAATACGAATATGACTTCACCAAGACAACTTTCCGTGAGTTAAAGTTGAATGAAAATTTTTAAAGACCAGGTTCCAAAAGTAAATTTATCGATCTGCCACAGAAATTTACAGAAAATTGGTTTGTGAAGGAATTTCTAGATCACCAAAAACTTTGGCCGAACTGTAGAGTATTTATCTCTGAACGAAACTATTCCTTCTTTTCAAAACTTTTTACCTGGTTGCAGTCAGCCTTTTGAGAATGAAAAGATTCAAGTAGTTTATAGGTAAAACGTTGTTGTTTCACGAAGAACTCTGACAGCTTTTCGCAAATTTGATAAAGTATTCGCCTTCGCAAATTTGATAAAGTAACCTCCGAAGATCTTGCGGACACAAAATGGGTATAAAAGTTAACGCCTTCGACTAGTACGCTTATCAGCTCAAGGATTGTTTTTGCTCCCAGAAACACGCCGTTGTCTGTTTAAGACAGCGTGGTCCAACTACAGGTCCGTGGGTCGCATGTGGCCCGCGGACCGAATTTTTTAAGACCCCCCACCTTTGTCGCAGTATTGATTTAATATCGTGTGTAAATTACAGTAGGTAATTTTAATTAGAACAAGTATAATATCTTTTAATAAAAATGTACAATATTGACGGCGTTATACTAGAATATTTTCTCGAATTAGTTAGTAAAGATAGATTTCTCACGCAGAAAGACTTCGAACTAAAAATGCACTCGATCTTTGGAAGCATATACGTGTATGGGAGTACATTTTCTTACTGCGAAGCAAGTCACATCTAAAAACAGAAATCGAATGGTAGACGAAACACCAGACGATAATCTCTGACTTGCTACAGCTAACATCATAGGTGGCGGAACCGGGAGGGAAGCATGGGCCTAGGCCCCTCACTTTTTTCTGGGGGGCCTGGCCTCCCCACTTTTAAATTTTAAAATTGACCAAAATAAGTTTAAGTAACACAATTAGTATTGGGTCCACTGTTCGGTAAATCATTTAATGAAAAAACATGTGCAGATATTTGGCCGTATTTCGGCAATATCATTTGTAATAAATTATGTGTAATTTGGCAAGATTTCATAAATGTTTGGCAGAATACACCCTGCACAATGTGGTCACTCTGCTCGGACTTGCTTACCGCATTAGTGTTGTCGAACAGTGTTGCCATATTGTATAATACTACACCATTTTTGTAAAATGGTGTAATTTTTCAACCTCGTGTGTGGGAAAAACTTCGGGCTACACCATCGCGAAATTGATGTAATTTTGATGTAATTTCAAGCATTTTAACACCATTCTAAATAGTTAAACTTTGTTGAATCGTATACGTAGAATGACATATGTGACAGATCAATTTCAATTGTGTTTTGGTTTTGCATTGCCAACATAAAATAGCTATATTTTATTTTTGCATTCGCAACACAATTGGCATCTTTGCAGACAACTTGCTACATATGCTTTGTCTTGTCTTTGTATTCTGGTACCTAAGTGTGCATGACGACATAGATGTCAATGCCCTTGTAACTGAAACCATTGAAGAACATATCATCGTCTGTTGTACCTGATACCTTCAAAACGGTACGTGATGTCAGAAATACTCTTACCCCTGCTCTAAGACATGGGCATCGGAAGGATTTTTTCCAGGGGCGCCATTAGCTGATTTTTACACAGGCAACCATAAAATTTTTCCAGGGGGCCAAAAGTAATGAAATTTTATTTTTCCTTCTAGAAACTAAGAAAAAGACCCTTTTTTGCTAAAAATGTAATAGAAAAATGTCAAATTTCAAAATCCAGGGGACAAGACCCCCTGCCTCCCACTACCGACGCCCATGCTTTAAGGGGAATTTACAGGAGTATTGTACGACTGTTACGTCTGTACTTGACACAGGGTCGTCGCCAGCGGGGGGCAGTGGTGCCCGGCCCCCCTATTTAAAATCTGTTGCCCCATTTCATGTTTGGACCCCCGGTTGCTGCATACATCCGATATTGTATTTAAACAATGTGATTCCCTTTGTGGTTTTTGGCCCCCCCTGCTGCGAAATCCTGGTTTTGACAGTACCAATGTCAATGCTACAGTAGAGCTGTCATTTTCGTGCCTTCGACGGCTGAAGAACTATTTGACAAACAAACTTAAACAAAAGAACTTGAACCACAGGATGCTTTTGCACATTCACAAACAGTTAATAGATCAGGTTGATCTCCTAGCAATACTGCAAGAATTCATAGCAGAAAATGATCGCAGAATTAAACTTTTTTGGAAAGAATTTTGTACCATAGCACCGTAACATCTGTTGTTGCTAGGGCGCGCTCACATAATCCGTCGTCAGAATTTTAGATATCTATTTTTTACCCCATCATCATTTTGAAAGCCCCTCTCACCCCTATCTGAAGATGTAATATGTGGACCGATGTTCCCTCTAAGGTGCACAACTGCTCAGCACCACCAGACTGTCTGCGCAGTGAACTCTCATTCTCGCGCATTTGCAACATTAAAAATTTGATATTGTGTATATAACGCTTCACTGGTTGTGTGTCTATGATTGCGCAAATGCATGCGTACGAAAACAGGAATTTGCTCAGTGTAACATTTTCTTAGAGGAAACACTGATGTGGGCGCTCCCTTAGCTTTGTGCATGTTTTGTGTTTGTGTGCTTACTTGTGAATTAATTTTGTGTAAGACTAAGAATAACTAGTTACATTTATGTGCTCAAGTCAGAGTAGTGCAGGTGTCGTGGAGATAGGGGTAGTTGAGGGCTTACAAAACGTTGCATAAAATTGCTTAAACATACTGACAAACTGACAAAATTTAATGACGTTATTTTCAATGCTTGTGATGTCACAGTTTTCAATTCAAACCACAATTTTTTCCATAGTTTTTTGACGTGCGCTTGTTCCCCCTCACTTTCAAAATGGTTCAGCCACCCATGGCTAACATTGGTATTGATATAGGAATAATGTCAGAGAAACCTTGACCACAGGAATCCCACTGAAATACCCTTTTTTAGTTTTAAATCTTGTGAATCTATTGTTTTATGCATTGTTTTGTTGGAAGTGCCTCCAATTTCTCACATTTTTGCAAAATGGCCCGTAGGTCAAAAGCAGTTCGACCATGCTGGCTTAAGAAAATCGACTACAAAAAGGTTTCCGAAAATCTTGTTAGACTTACTGCACTGGTTAATTGTAGCCAAGAAAATCACCATTGGCAGAGGCCTCCCCCTAGGAAATATTGGCGAGGCAAGTCTTGTTGGTTACACCCACGGGAAAGCGGCCCAGAGGTCGTCCAAGGTCCAGGTGGCGTGACTACATCTACCTTGCTTGATCCCATCTTGCTGTGGAGCCAGCAGGTTTATCTGAGATTGCTGTTGACCGTGAGTTATTTCGAGTCTACCTATAGGCAGGGACGAATTTAGGGAGTGCGGGGCCCTAGGCCATCTTATAGTTTTATGGGCCACACGCAGGTGTGACCTATTTTGTCGCTTGTCTTAAAATCGTGAAAGGATGTCCCTCTTATGTGTAGTGCCACTAAAAAGTCTCTTTTGCGGTGCCGACTTTGGTTCTACGATTGCCTTAGATCTTCAACAGCAATTAAAGCCTTTCCTACATTTTTCTCAAGAGCAAATGGCAATTTGATCTTTTCTTGGAGTTTGTAGCTTTTTCGTGCAGTTCAGAAGTTCTCTTCGTGAAATTTCCATGATTTCTAGCGGTTTATGTAGGTTTATTTTTCGGATGTATACATTTTTGTGTGGAGCCGTGTTGCCGCTCTTGAAAATATCGTTTAGTTGTCGATCTGATTAGCTATACGTAAACTCGTTTGTTATAGTAACTACATTTTTATGAACCAAACAAGCACAATCGATTCAGTGAACATAGGGCTTATTTAGACCGTTTTTAAATTGTCATTTACCAAGCAATGGAAAATATAGTGTTTTAATCCTCTATGTTATAGGTTGATGCTAGGTAGCATGAAGACAAATTCTTGCACAGCAAAGTATTTTCGCAACACCCTCAGCCAGGCCCGTAACCAGCTTGGGACACCAGGAGGGGTGAAGAGTTTTCCAAAAGGGCCCAAAAATTTTATAACTATAGCCAATAGTTTTAAATTATGTCCAGCACATATTTCCAGGGGGGACGAAAAATTTTGTAGGGGGGCTTCGCCGCCCTGGTTACGGGCCTGCCCTCAGCTAACCATACAAACTAAGACCAATATTGACATGTTTTTCCAAGTAAGACGCACGAGAAACTGTTCTAGTTGATTTAACTAACATCTGTCTAGAGCTTCAACAAGCAAGCTCTGTATACTGGCTATCTAGTTGGAAACAAGCAAACGTAGATCTGCATCAAACACGCTATAAATTTGCCTACTGTTGGGACCCTCTCAATCGTCGTAAACGATTTTCTCATATATTTCAGAAACAGTGTAATTGAAAAATCGTTTACTACTGTACTAGAGACCACTGTGCTGCAGTAACTAGGGCTCTAGTTTTAGAAATTTCTATTTTCGCTCGTTTCAAGGTAAATTGTGAAGTTATGCTTTTGTGAAGAAAGTAATAGTGTAGTTATGGTCGCAAATTTTAAGTTATTAATGAGTCGCCATAGGAAGAAGTTGCGCGGAGACTCAAAAGCGCGGGGCCCTGGCCTATTTGGCCTATGCGTAAATCCGTCACTGCCTATAGGACTTCTGGCCCCGCGACCCTCCCAAGAGGAAAAGCCAGTATGAAAATGAATGTAAAAAGCCGTGTCCTCGTTCGTTGGTAATATTGAAAAATATTCTACTCTGAAGCCTGCTGATGAACGTGCATAGCATGCAAGTGATCAAGTAATCAGATGATCCACCTGGGAATAACAAAAAGCACTGCTACCTTTCCGAAGTTCTGATAACAAGCATTGACGCAAGTATGAGAGGTATTCCAAACCTGAACTTGATTTGGGCATTACGTTTTTTAAGAACACTCAGAACATTGTACATTGCAATTCTATGGCTATAAAAATTGATTATTATTTCAACGTAATGCACGAAATATCGTTACTTCATGGCCAAAAGATAAGTGACACATATGATGACCGAAAATAAGAAATACGCGTTTTTCGAGAATATTTGAAAGTTGTGTCCATGTATTTCATAGATGTTAAAAAGTCTTTTAGATGTTAAGAAGCATTTACTTGGACATGCGAAACGCACAAGTGAAAACATCTCAGCTCTTTGCTTTAAAAGAAACGAAGTACTAAACTCCAACTCACTATATATTTCCAATACATGCACGAATATTAGAAACAAGCGCGATGTTGTACCTGTGAAAGCACAACACTGCTAGTGTGACTTATGTGAGCACAAATTTCCACACAAAAAACGCTGATAATTGACAGGAAAACAGTAAGTCGTTAACTGTTGTAGTATCTCAAAAAAGACATTTGTAATATTTGTAGACACTGGAAGGCACAGCTACCAATAGTATGTCTGGAATGCCAATGGTGCATACAGATTAATAGATTTGCAAGTCTTTATATAAGTTTTGAATTACAGCAGGTGAATCACATTGCCACTGACAGTGGGAGCCCAGCTCACTATCTCGCCAAACAAATATCAAAGGCCACTGGATCCTGCCATGTGCTGACTTGCTTCATCGCCCGGCTTTTGAAGGGCAGAGCGATTGACTGCCACGTGCTGTGGTATTCAGATAACATGGAAAACTTGGCAGCGTAGTTCAGTGAGCGTAATGAATAGTGTTCGTAAGTGTGAAAGGATATTGGTACGTTTGGCTGATGACCAGAGTGAATGTATGATTACGTAAAGATCAACCGGTCGTGAGGAGGGTTTCATGCAAGTAACCACAGACAGATGTTGCATTCCCTGCAACCACAGAAAGCGGCACAGAGGCTGACAGGCGAACGACCGCGAAATCTATACGAGCCACAAGACAGATTGCAGCAAAGTGATTTAAAACAACAACAGTTACAGGCTTTGATCTCCAACCTAGCGCACAATATTATTGGTTGAAGCAAACAAGAGAACACTTTTATGCAGATGAAAAGTTCAGTAGGACTAATTTTGGTTGAAGCAAGAACGGAAAACAGTTTTATGTAGAACAAATGTTTAATTAGACTGCCAAAACAGAAAAAAAACAAAAATGACCCTAGTTCAGTGACAACCGATGGTGATAATAAACGATTGCTGCTGCGTTCGGCTACAAATTAGGGGAATTATACTAAAAAATGAGATGCCAATAATATACAGCAGTTACACTGAATAATAATAAGAGCGCTACAGATTCTAGAGGTGCTGGTCTGTGCCCTACTGGCTGCACCGTGTGCGAAACGCACCGACGCAGTGCAATTGGTAATAGGATGATGATTCTGACCTGGTACGTTCAGAAAGAGTTTGCAGACTACAGAGCAGGGAAACCAAGCTTTCAGATATCGAGTACCGGCGCCGCACGGCTCGTTACAAAGGGAATACGATCACGCGGTTATTCAATCGGGAATAAAATCATGCGAAGGAAATATGATATTCAGTGGGAACATGACCATGTTCAGCACGGAATACCATCGTTTGAAAAACAACATGAATACATCTTGCAGCACCATGCGATGTAATCTCGAGACATTCGAATGTGCATCATAACGCTACAAGATAAGCATTCATAATAACATGTAAATATGCAAGCACTGATACAGCTTTTGACTTAACAGGTTACTTCAGAAATTGCAATTTTCCAAGACAAAACATTGAAGTGGTAGCATGCGGTTAATTCAACGAAACGCAGCCTTTAGAAAAGAACTTTAATCTCTATGAGACGTGTGTTAATGTCAACATCATTTTGTAACTGATGGAAGATGCTTTTTGTAAAGAATGGGAATGTTACACCTGAGAGAAAATTATTTTTTTAATATAAATGAAAAATTTCACAAATGTTTTCAAAAAGCCAAAGTTTTCAGAAAAGACTCCCTTTTTGATAAAAATCTTGAGGCTTTAGAAGACATAATTGGTTGAAAGACCAGCTACCGTGATACATTTTAACATAACTAAACGATCAAGTGACATGACGCACGAGAAAATAACTATAGACTAAAAACTGTTTGATATTTAAGAATAAGTCGAGAAGAAATTCCGATTATCTGGAGTCTGAAGGGAAATCCCTAATTAGCAGCATGTATTGTTTTTTAAATCTTCTTCTGAAACTTTTGAGTTTCTGAAACTTTCATTTTTCGCAATTTTCTTTTGTTTTCTTGTTTTTACAATTATGAGAATCTTGCAGTCCCAAGTATTACATGAAGGTTATAACATGGAAAATAGAACCTGTGGAACAGTTTCCCATTTGCAAATACTTTAACCTTTCATTGCAAAGGATCAAATTTTTAGGCTGTAAAATTTCTTGCGAAAATTTTTTATTTCTATTTTATTCATGTATCAAACACAAGGAGAGGCAGTGTCGCCAAAAATAGTGTTGAAAACTTTGGGTGGAAAAACACGTTATTTTTAGCATATGTAATGCACTGCACTTGGCATTGTAAAATTCAAATAAACGTACGTGTTTAGACTGGATGCAGCACCAAAGATAGCAGAAGATAAACTTTCTGCATTGTTTTTTGGCAATTGTCTGCGTAGTTCTTCATGCGGCTGTTGCTTTCTTTTGTTTTTCAAGTGCGTTAAATGTGAAACGCAACAGTTTTTAACTTTTTAAACGGGGATTCAAGCTAAAAACTGAAGTTTCAAAGATCAAGAGAAAACGATAATTAGGAAACGTTGCGATTGATGAACTGCAGCAAGAATTTTTTTCTGCAAAAAAGATTGTTGTCGGAATTTAGGATATGCGAGAAATGCGATTCATAAATAATTAATGAGTGCTTTCCAATTACCTAGAAACTTGCATCGATCTGGTTACTTTGCTCAAAACCTTCTGAATGGGAACCGGTGGACTGTTTGTTTGCATTCAAGGGATGTATACAACCAAAGCGCTTGTGTTTAACAGTCTCTTGAATGTGAGAACCTAAAAGCATACGTGATACCGCATATTACCTTTTGCGAAATGAATCTGTTCACATTTTCACTGTACCCTATTGGCCAGTATCAAGAGTTAAATGGAAATCACATTACAAAAAAATCACAAAATCAGTCGTTTCTATCCAATGTGTTCAGAAACGGTTATGCTATTGCCAGGCATTTAACGGTACCAGGTTGTCGTGACTGTCAGTCGAGTAACGCCATGTGTACAATGACTTTCATTGAAGCTGTTATTGACAGAGCCGTGGTTTTGAAGCAACGGAAAAGACAATATTGACATAAACAGTCACAAAATTGTTGAGACTGTTTGCCTTGATAAATGGTGCGTTAGCACAGCCAAGATGAAGTGCGTTTGCACAAATCAGTCACATGAAAGCATTGTGACACGTAATTTCCAGTAAGAAACTTCTGGTACGGAATTTAGTAAGTGTAACAAGTGACTACTATCATCCCAGTGCATAAACCTAATATTCTGCGGATGATGGACTATATGCTTTCGTTATCTTGTACATGTGAAACCTCTTAAAGTACAATGTAACCTCTTTACGCAGTATGAAATTCAGAAAAGCATGCTCGAGGAATGTTTTAGTGTCGGAGGTGATGTGTTTCATTTGGATGGTTGTGTAATTCCCAACTGTCTGCAATAACTATTGAAACTCGTGAACTTAATGCTGTCTAGGCTGTTATATGCAGCAGAAAAAGTTTCCCATTGCTTGCATAAGCTTTCACATACACAAAAGTCAAAACAAATAACGATTCTTCTATGAGGAAGACTACTTTTCGTTTTAGTGTTTGTGTCTCGGTGTCCTGGACACGATCTAATTACATACCGTGATGGGCCTGCAGTTCGGGAGTTCAGCGTTTTGAGGAAAGTATAGAACGTCCCGTTACTAAGCATCACAATACTTCCAGGTCTGCTCTGGTCTAAACCGGTAACACAGGACAAGGCTATATATATATAAAGTATTCTCTACTGTAAGGCAGGCCCGTAACCAACTTGGAACACCAGGAGGGGCGAAGAGTTTTCTGAGAGGGGCCCAAAATTGTTGAACTGTGTCCAATAGTTTCAAACTATCTCCAACATAATTGTCCAGGGGGGGCGAAAAATTTTCTAGGTGTGGGCTTCGCCCCCCTGCGCCCCCCCTTTGTTACGGGCCAGCTGTAAGGTGGAGTTTTTCAACTTAATAAGGCAAGCGATCTAGATTTGGGAGTCCAACAGGCAGGTGGGGAATCTCTCCTCATTTTGACACCCATCGCAAATGAAACATGGCTCCGACGCATTATGGCCTCGTTTTTCCCAATGGTTCTTCAGCAGATGTAAAGCGTAGTCAAATGAGAATTGGACTACTCAATAACTTTAATTACGTTCCAGGCTTGCTCGCTCAAGCAAGGATTTTCTCAGATGATCTTCCATAATCATCCGTTCTCCTAGAAGTTCTTCCGCTTTTGGGAAGGGCTCTTTGCTTCTGAGAGCAATCACACCTCAAGTGGAGCTTCCGCCAAGCACGCACTGGCCTATCGCTTGAATATTGACCTTCGAAATCAGTCAGGGAAGCTTGTTTTGCAATAAAGTTTTCTGTCTTCAGTTGTTGATGACAGTTGTGATTTACTGACGGGACCAATCTTTGGTAGTTGGCGTTTAGAAACAGTACTGTTATGCAAAAAGAATGAAACAAAGTGGCATGCTTCGAAAAGTACAAGTAAGCTTCAAAATTTCGTTTAGTAGTATGGCCAAATCTCCAAGGTGTTGGCCGTGGCGTTTGTTATCTAACAACAAGATTTTCCATGTCTGTTTAAATTCCCGTGAATGTCCAGCTTTGTAGACAGGACCTAACCTTGAAAATTATATGGCTGAAGCCTAACTTCTATCGTAGGCCAGGGTTAGGTGCAGAAAACGCTTTGCGTAAATTAATGCAAATGACTGCTTTAAGAGAGAAGCTTTGGCATAACGAATAGAGCACATCGGAAGTGATATAAAAACTTGGAGCTAGAAAGGTCGAGGTTTGGCAAAAAGTTGTTAGTGGTTCAGATCATCATATAAATTCATGGCTGATGTGATTATTTCTGTGTGATAAATTAAACGCATACTGATCAAAGTTTGGCTAAAAAGACTTCGTGAAATTGCAGAGATGTGTGTTAATGCTATGAAAATAGTGCGTCATGATCAGATATTGTGCCTTTATTATGAAGTGTGTCAAAATATGGTGTACAAGCGTAGTGTGGCACAAACACGAAATTGCTTTTTTCAAAACCAGAAATGATGGCTTAGTTTTATTACATCGTGGCTTTCCACGTTTGTGAATAGACTGAATGCAGCAAGTTGCAAGGAAACCGCGATGTTATCAAATTTCTTCCGTCTTGGATGGATCACAAGGTTCTGCTTGAAAGTTGCAGGCAGACGGTTCTTATGCGGGTTAATTATTGCAATGTGGCTGCTTGAACTGACCAGATCACGTGAGTAACTTTGGATCTTTTTGCGTTTTCTATTTCGTGTTTTCGATTAGAAATCGAAGCAAAGTTTGTTTTTGTTTTCAGCGTAGACCACTTATTTTGACCAACGTTCAGTACATGAAGAAGCAGATTAATCTTTCTACTTGTAGGTTTTATTTTGGATACTGATACTGTAGAATGTGTCTTGGGGGGGAAGAAAGTTTCATTATTCTCGGTTTGTCCCTTTGGCGTTTCACGAGGGACCCGCGGGCACCCGTCATAGGCTACGTCTACCAGGTTGCATTCGCAGTGACAAGCGAAAGGTAGCACCGCGTGTTAAGTTCTCCCTTGTACCCACCCATTAACACCGAACACGAGACTCGACAGGCCACAAGTATGCCGTCTTTCATGCCTGGGGTATGTCCCTGCCGTGATTCGAACCCAACTTACCAGCTCCAGTGGAATGGGCTCTATCACGCTAGGCTGGCTCACTTAGCCGATAAATGTGATTCATACATGAGCAACATTTTCTCAGCGTGATGTCGAAGCAAAACCACAAAACCTTGTTTGCAGCCACCTGCCAGATGAAAAGTGGATTGGTCTATTTTTAAAAAATAAAACCATCACACAAATTTCACACATTTTTGGGAAAATCTCCAGAGAAATGAATGTGCCTGCTGCTCTGCTCCCGACAAAGGCATGAATGAGGATTTAAGTCATAGGTGTTGATTACTGGTTGGCGTCTTTGTATTGGATATTGGCAGATGCTGGTTCGCGATAGGGCTAAGAGCAAAAAGTTAAGTTTAGTTTCAACGAGAAAATGCCAATCACAGGATAGTGGAAACATATAAACAAAATGCATTGTGGCAAAACCTTTTTGGCTTGCAGTTACACACCACGTAGTTTGTTCATACAGCGATTACTGAGCAAAACATTCCGTGCTGCTTCGAAAAGCAGGTTGTAAACCAGTAGTGGGCAAGTCGTGTCTCGAGAAGTCAAAACCAATTTTCCCCAAGAGGTATCTTCTAAACTGCTTTTGTACGCCGTCGTCGGCCCAGTGAACTGTTGTGCGATACTTTGTCATTTTTGACTCGGGAGCTTAGTCAGATTTCACACTTTTATCGAAAAACGTATGCAGCTACAAACGGCAATGTTACTCTTCTCTTCCTTTCTGTATATCTGCAATATGAAATTGAAAGTTTTCGAAGATGCTTACATTTTGAATGCCGTATCATAAAATATGACCTGTAACTTATTCTGTGACCGCAATATCTAAACCAGAATGTACTGCAAAAGAGACTTAACTCTCTGAGATACTGTGCGCGGGTAATTCACGCCATCATAGCATCAGCATGTTGCGAGAAAATGTCTCTTTCTTCCTCTAGTGTTTACAAGAGCCATGCGTAATGACTTGTTAGTTTTTTTATATTGACCTAATAAGGGCAGACCGAATGTTACAAAAACAGTTTTTGCTTCATGTGGCATCAGATTGCTCAATTACTTCAACGAACAAATCTGCCGAGTTTTTAATTTATTTTTAAATGGGCTCAGCACAGGATTGATTTACTTTGATCAAAATCACAATGAGCGTCCTATTGGGATCATGAAGTTCCAGATGAAAAGATTTTACTCAATTCTCGCAAATTTATTTTGGAGCCTCCCAAAAATTTATATTTCCTTACAAATTGGAAAAGCCAGCGTGCTGACTAAGACCCGTTGTATTGCATTCTTTTCTCCTCGAGTTTGGTGGAATGTTAATGGCAATTTCATGGACTGGGACAGTTCCTCTCCATTGGCGGCCGCATGTTCCAGTCTTTCAACCACCAAGGAGTGCCGACATGAAAGAAGCATGACTTCCATCTTTTCATCTGATTCTGATGTTACGTGAATCACTACATGTTGCGTATTCGTAATGCCAATGTACATGTGCCATCTGGCTGTGATGACCTTGGAACGACCTGAACGTAATGCCTTATATTTTCAATGTTTAGAGAACGTCACAACAATTCGTGTACCAGAAGGACTTTTTGCTTATCCCAAAACAATTGCGGAGGTTAGTTTTCTTGGTATGCTTTTCAAACTTATTTTTCGTGAGAGACATGCAGCGCAAGCGCGCTGTACGACGTGCCATAGGGTTTTGCAACGTGTCATTGCCTTTCTGTAACCATGTAGCGTGTTGTCAGCTGTTTTTTTGCGCTGTTTAATTTTTTTTCCAACATCGCGCAACTACCTCAATGTGAAGCAGGTCGAGATGAAGCTGCGGTCGGCGACACTGGTTCTGCAGTCGCACGGCGCGTGTGGTGGCATTTGCAAAAACAAGCGGAAGATTCTGGCGGGCAAGGAAATTGTTGTACATACAACAAAGTACCAAAATATTTCGACACAGCCGCAGCAGAATCTCAAACCTATAGCACCAGCGGGTTATTTTGTGCAGGAGCACACTTGCGCAAAAGCAAACAGTAAACCGAAATTCAGTTTTTTTGCACTATTTTTGTGTGAGAATCACTAAAATGTCACTTGCCATTTTTCCATCTTCCTTTCAACCTCTGGTCCATTTTTTAAACTGTCTCCATGAAATCGCGCTGCGGCACAAAACAGTGCCGGCAATTTCGTTGTTTAATTGCAACAGGTTGTGGTACGGTTCTGACGTTAAGGTTTTGGGTCACAAATATCATCGCAAAAGTGGACATTTTTTGTTCTCAGCACAATAGTGTTATCCTCAGACAGACTATTTTCTGATATGCAACATTAATAACCTGATTTTAGATCTGTTTGGCAATGTTGATCATTTCAGAGAGTTTATCCACACTTCTGTATCGTTTAGCCTATGACGAACGCTCGCTTTCGATCTGTCTCTGCTTGGCTGCACTCTAGCAGATTTTATTTTTAACTCATACTTTAGTTTGGTCTTCCATATTAGAAATGTTTTACCCTACCCGTTTTCTGATAAGAACACACTCCTCCCTGTTGCAATGACACTTGTCGAAATAATCGCAGGTAAGTTTAAAATTAATAACATCTTTTGATAAAAAAATGATAAAAGGACATCTGTGAAAGAATTCGCATTTTCCTCTGTGGTGCTGAGCACGCATTGTAAGAAAGTTTGAACGAAATTTCTCACCAGTAAGTAAAAGTACAAATGCTCAATATTAAGGATCGCCCCCCCTACGAAAAACTGACCGTTTGTTTGAAATACCTTTTTTCATACTCTTACTGTAGATTCCCGTGACTTCCATCAAGACAGTAGATTGCTACCTGTCTAAACTATTCGCCATGCCGTCAAATCAATCCCTTCTTCACAGCAAGCCAACATTTTTTGGAGTTATTTTTCAATCGCATGTGACTGCCAGCACACCGAACGGGCTCACTACGACATCAACAAAAAACACCGGTTTGAGCGGCGATTTACCTACTACCTCTGGAACAGACATTACATCCAACCAGCTCACCGCCCAGCCAAGCAAACCCACTACCGCAAAAACAAACTCAGCGGCATCAACAACACAAGCTGGTGTCGCCAGGATGACGTCAGGGTCGTGGACTCAAGACGCTGGCAGTTTGCAGAGTTCTACACCCGCAAGCATTGGTTCTGTCGCAGCGATAACCCCGGCGAGGAATGGTAGCACGAACGCAAACGCACCAGTAACAAACGCAAGCGAACGGGTTACTTCGGTGATGAAGCAACCGGACGCCGTGAGAAGAAAGCGAACAGCTGGCTACGCCTCACTGGTGCAGATGTACGATCTGGATCGGGAAGAGACCAGCAGCTACTTTACAACCGTGAGCTGCTTTAATCGCCGGAAAGCGAAGGTAAGATGTGAAACAAAGCTTATAGCTGTAGACTACAGTGTGGCAAACGCCCCAAGGATGCTGGCAAGTATGCAAGACAACGAAGTCTCGGTTTTTAGTCTGAGTGCTCTGAAGGTGTGATGTAGTCGAGACCGTAGCCTCCTAGACCGAAACGAGACCTGGTCAAAACTCCGAGACTGAGACTTCATCAAAAAAACGAGACTAAGACAGAGATCTGAAAGTTCGACAGAACCGAACTATTGACCTCCTTCCCCAAGAAAACCACAACGGGGGTCCCTGTATGATGCTATGTTTGACACAAGAAATTAATATGTAAAATAAAGATTTTTCAAACGTTTTCCGCAAAAAGCTAAAATAATCAAAAAAGGGCCACCAACAGCTCTTGCCCCACTTCCAACTAATCATGTCCAAACTCTGGCATACAGTTGCTAAAATCCTACCCTGCCTATTTATGAAAACGTCTAAAAATAAAAGATTTAAAACGTTTACTATACGCATACGCATGTTGGATTTGTGACCCTGGCTAATGCGCTGCCCGATCGGGGGGTTCAAGTGGTGTTACCTTGTACACGTTCTTTCTGTACCTCTTCACTAAATCACTGCTGCAGATGTCTCAGTCTTTGATCAAACTTAAGCGATAAGTTGTAGGTTGTGCTTGTCTCTGTTAGTTTTCAGACATGAGTTTTCAAAACATCGAGCCATGAAAATGTCAAAATTGCAGTAGGAACAGATTGACATAGGTTAACATGCTCATGTAACATTACTTTAGATCAGTGGTGGGCAATTAATTTGGCTTGGGGGCCACTCTGGCAAGGCCGCGTTTAGCGGAGGGCCGTACCTTCTAATTTGATCGTAAAACAAATAAATAAAACCAAAACAACAATGGTAGGCCTACACAGAAAAGGTTATATTACAACCGCACTTAAGCAAATACACTTTATCCAGCGAAAGAATGCAATGAGACAAACGTAACCTCACACACTTTTCAACAAATTTCAGATTTGCAGATTTTTGCTGAATGCTTCCGCGGGCCATTGAAAACGCTGTGGCGGGCCACATGTGGCCCGCGGGCCGCTAATTGCCCACCCTTGCTTTAGATCATTCTCTTATTTGAACCATTTCTTCCGAAGAATAACTATAGCAACATGAACTAAGGTTAAAAAGGACGCAGGGTAAGTACAGATCTGGCCTGTTTCGAAATAGCCATGCAAAATGTTGAAATCCTTTTACTTACGTCTTTCTGTACGACTTCATTTACGGTATACTCGCTTTTGTACTCCTTTCGGTGTGTTACGGCAGCTCCGCTTACTTGCGCCGTGGGCCACGTGGGTACTTTTGCAGTGAATGCTCTTGCATTGGTGGCGAGTCAATGGCAGCAATGCGCGTGAACCGTTACGTACCTACCATCAAAGCCGAGCACGAGATTTGACAAGCCGTAAGTACGGTTTTTCAAGTCTCTGGTATGACCCGACCGGCATTCGAACCCAGCCTACCAGCTTGGGTGGCACGTGCTCAACCAATTATATCATTTAGGTGGTTAAGAATCAGTAGTTTGGGCCATGATGCTGTGCTTCTCGAATCGCAGCCCTCGATCATATATTTCACTGTCTCTGAAGCACAGC